>Ga0209347_1001765_pt1 | contig 32310 bp, 27 predicted proteins | sample AutmiccommuBRH23_FD_187382 | JGI IMG/M metagenome (GOLD analysis project Ga0209347, IMG submission 187382) | Deep subsurface microbial communities from Mt. Terri, Switzerland - Autotrophic microbial communities BRH/23 (SPAdes) (version 2) | ecosystem: Environmental > Aquatic > Deep subsurface >...
TCCTCCCAAAGGGAGAGAATGCTTCTGAGTGCAGTTAAAAAAGCTAATGGCTGATCGAGCATCAAATGGTGGCGCGCCTCAGGTACGGCGATTATCGGAATGTCACCGCCCCCCAGCTCGCGGATGTAGTCAGCCGAGTCCCTGGTAAAGAGCTGACTCTTTCCGCCATGAACGATGATCTTGCGGCCCGGCGCATTCACGAGTCGATGGCCGATTGTGAGCCATTCGTCGGACTTATTGCTTCGTCGGAATACCTCAGGTGAGAACTTCCATGTCCAACCGTCTCCGTCGCGCCGCATTGAATGATACGCCATGTAATCTAGGAGGAACGGCTCGCCGACCGGCTGGGGCGGGGAAAGGACGTATCTTTTGCGCGCCTCTTCATAGCTCGCATAGGGCCGGTTGGGCTTGTCAGGATCACCTGATCCCGGGCTGGAGCGGCGATGGTTCCAGTATTGCTCCAGGAGCTCGGCTCGCATGACCATGAGATCGCAAATCACGACGCCGGAGAATGCATCGGGCAACAGGGTCACGGCTGTCAGCGCTGCGCCCGCGCCGAAACTGTGCGCGATGATGGTGGGTTTGTGGCCATCTGTAAACAGATCGAGTGCCTCGGCAATCTCACCAAACTCGCGCCCCCTTGCCGCGGGATCGGCTTGCCCGCGCATCTCCGTGTCGCCCATGCCGGCGAGATCGAACGCCACCACGTCGTAATCTTCCGCGAGAAACGGAGCGATGAAGGCAAAGCAACGGGCGTGGGATAGAAAGCCATGTGTCATAAGCACTTTCGGCTTTTTCCGGTCGCCCCAGCGGAAGTAATGCGTCCTGGCACCGTCGATCTCAACATAACCTTCTTCGCGCGGCACCTTGAGGGCCGACACAAACCATTCCGGCAGATGCGAACCATCGCCGGCCCAGACAGGGTCGATGTCGTCGGGAAAATCTCCAATCTTGGACAATACGTTCATTTCGTTAAGTGTTCCTTGCTCGTGGGTTTGTCGATCACGAAGCCGCGATACCCCTCGTTCGCTACATCTTCGCAGAGTGCGACATAGCCAGACACGCTTGGAAAATTGATCAGTTGACGCTTCTTGCCCGGGATGTTTGCGCCCATGTACCAAGAATCCGCTTCGGGAAAGAGTGTCATCGCGCCTGCTTGGGCAACCATTTCGGTCCAGCCCGTTTCAGCTGCCGGATCGGCTTCGAAAAGATCGACACCATTTTCCCGCATCCAGACCAGAAAGTCGCAGATCCAGTCACCCTGTATCTCTGCGCTGGTCGGGCCGTTTGAGAAACCCGACGGGCTGAGTGGCCCGTATGCGAACAGCATATTGGGAAAGCCAGATACCGCCATTCCCAGATAGGCGCGTACTCTGTCTTCCCACGCATGGGACAGTGATAGGCTGTTCGTCCCCGTGATGTTCATATCGATCAGCCCGCCGCGCCCAGCATCGAAGCCGGTGGCGAAAACGATGAGGTCGCATTCCATCTCGCCGTTACCGGTCTCAATCGCGTGCGGCTTGACCCGGATGATCGGAGTTGCCTTGAGATCAACCAGCGCGACATTCTCCTGAGCGAAAATCTCGTAGTATCCCTGCTCGAGCGAAGGTCGCTTCGTGCCGAACGGATGCGGTGGCTCGGATGGGGCAAGTTTCTCGGCCAGAACGGGATCGGCGATCCTCGCGCGAACCTTGTCGCGCCAGAAATCATACGCGTAGCGGTTAGCTTCGCGATTGATAAGCAGGTCGGCGAAATTGTGATACCAGAACCCGAGGCCACCCTGTTGCCACAGATCTTCAAAGTGCGCTGTGCGCACGTTTTCGTCAACTTCGAGCGCCGATACGTCTAGCGATTGGCATTCGAACCCTCCGCTCGTCTGCTTGCGCGTTTCGAAGATAGCGTCATAGCCCTTCTTGTCCCGTTCCTGGTCTTCTTCTGAAAGCTTCTTCTGCTGCATAGGCAGCGCCAGGATGGGAGTTCTTTGAAAGAGGGTCAGCTTCGATACGGATTTGGCCGCTTCTTGCGCGACCTGCACACCACTTGCACCGGTGCCGATCAGGGCAACCTTACGTCCGCTGAGATCGACACCCTGCTGCGGCCAGCGCGCTGTGTGAAACCATTGGCCTTCGAAATCCTCAAGGCCGGGAAAATTGGGGACATACGGCTTGGATGCGAAACCAAGAGCGGGCAACAGGAATCGTGTCGAAACAGTTTTGTCGCTGTCGAGTTGCAGACGCCATTGCTTCGTCTCCTTCTCATAGTGCGCGCCTCTGACCCCACACCCCATGCGCATCATGGGCCACAGGTCTAGCGTATCGCAAACATGCCGGAAATACGCTCTGAGCTCTTCCCAACCGGGAAATCGCTCGCTCCAGGCCCATGATTTCCACACTTCAGGTATCGAGAACTCGTAAAGCGGAACCTGTGAATCCACTCGTGCGCCTGGATAGCAATTCCAGTACCAGATGCCGCCGGGCTGGGCCGCAGCATCCACCAGCAACACGTTGAACCCAGCGTCACGTAACTTGTGGAGCAGGTATATCCCGCTGAAGCCGGCACCGACGATTACAGCGTCGTAATCGGGAGACTCCCGATGACTCACGATGCGACCGTCAAACGTTCGGCGATTGCTTTCGCCGTTGCGTAGTCGGCCTTGCCGTTGGATGCACGCAGGGGTTTTTCCGTTGGATGTATGGCCTTGGGCGTTTTGTATCCTGCCAGCTGATCGCGCACATGGTCCTTGACAGCTTGCTCGTCGAACGGGACGCCGTGGTTGAGGTGGACGACGGCCGTGACGGCCTGGCCCCATTTTTCGTCCGTTACACCTACGACCAGCGCTTCACCGATGGCGGGATGGGTCTTGAGCACTTCCTCGACTTCTTCTGGGTATACCTTCTCGCCAGCAGTGTTGATGCATACGCTGCCGCGGCCTAGCAGTGTAAGGCTACCATCTGCCTCTACGTGGCACCAGTCGCCCGGAATCGAATAACGCACGCCATCGATTGTTCGAAATGTCTTGGCGGATTTTTCGGGATCTTTGTAATAACCCAAGGGGATGGCCCCCTTGCGGGAGATAAAGCCAGGCACGCCGCTTCCAGGTTCGACTTTCTGATCGTTTTCGTCGAAGACATCGCAGAATTCGCCAATCCCGAATTTCGCGGTGTTCGTACCGCCCTGAGCAGTCGTGACGGAGAGGCCGAAGCCGAGCCCTTCGGAGGCGCCGAAACTATCCATCAGCACGATCTGGGGAATGTGCTTACATAGACCGGCCTTAATCTCCTTGCTCCACATCACGCCGGACGAGATGATGGAGACGAGGCTCCTGGTATCCCAGCGGCCCGGGTTTTCTTCGAGCGCGCGAAGCATTGGCTTAGCAAAGGCGTCGCCCACAATTGCGATGCTTTCTACCTGGTGCTTTTCAACCGTTTCCCACAATTCTGAAGCTTCGAAGGAAGGGGCCGTCAGCGTGACGATCGCACCGCCCGACATGAGCGCACCTATCGCGGTGATGAAGCCCGTCCCGTGCATGAGCGGGCAGGCGGAGAGAGTGCGCCTGCCGGGGCCCTCTTTCTCGATCAGCGCAACATTTTCTTCCAGCGTCTGCGGAACCGGGCCCAGTAACTTCTGCGCGTCCAGCTGGGCCTTGCGCATGTCGTCGTGCCGCCACATCACGCCTTTCGGCATCCCCGTCGTGCCGCCGGTATAGATGAAGAGCAAATCGTCGGGTGAGCGTTTGATGCCGAGCGCCGATCCGTCCCCTTTTTCCGCCAGCGTCTCATAGGGACTCGCAAAAGACGCGATTTCGGAAGAGTCGCCAATTTCGACGAAAGTGTGAACCTTCTCGAGCCTATCCTTGAGTTCGACGATACATTCGCGAAACTCCGAACTGTAAACTATCACTTCGCTGTCGGAATCTTGAAAAATGTAAAAAACTTCTTCGGCGCGATAGCGGTAATTGATGTTCACATGGGTCAAGCGCCCCTTAAAACAAGCCGCCATCAGCTCGCCATATTCGGGGCGGTTGCGCATGTAGAAGGCCACCTTGGCACCATCGCACGCTCCGCGTTGACGCAACGCGCGCGCTATATTATTTGAGCGCGCGGACATTTCGGGCCAAGTGACGATCCGGTCGCCGTGTATCAGCGCCGGAGCGTCCTGAGGCATGGCGGGCTCGACTGCGTCGAGAATGTCACCGAGGTTCCAGTCGATCATGTTCCTTCTCCCTTCCGGACGGGGCAGCCAGTCTCGCAGGCCCCCGCAATGAGTGTGTTACGCGGCCTTGATCCAGCCTTGTAGTGCTGCCGCCTCGGCCCGCACCGTTTCGGGTCCTCCAAGCACCTGCCGGTCGAATCCAATGCGTTTGAACCAGTAATGCAGACCGATCAGATCCGTGAATCCCATCCCGCCATGCACTTCGGTGGAAGTGCGGGCGACAAAGCGATGGACTTCGCCGGTGTGTGATTTCGCGTGGCAGGCGACGAGCGATGCCTCTTTCGGAACTGCGTCAAAGGCGTGGGCGGCGTACCAGACGAGCGAACGGCACGGTTCATGCCGCGCGGCCATCTCGGCGCACATGTGCTTTACGGCCTGGAAACTGCCGATAAGGCGACCAAATTGTTCGCGCTGGCCAGCATAATCGACAGCCTTTTCGATCATGGCCTGACCTGCGCCAAGACTGTCGGCGGCGAGGATCACACGCCCCGCAGCGCGCAGCCGGGCCACTGTAGCTCCCCGATCATCAGCCAGTGGTTCCGCTTCGGCCCCATCAAACCGCAATTCCCCGACGCAGCGGGTCCGATCGATGGTCGTCAGCGCGATAGCCTTCAGGCCCGACGCCTTGGCACCGACAAGGTGCAGCCTGCCACCGGAATCGGCGACGATGAAGGCATCGGCTCCTTCGAAATCGATTGCGAACAGGGCGGTGCCGTTGAGCTTCCCGGCAGCAGAGGAAACCCCCGCGCCGTCGCGCACCTCGATTGTCTCGGAAATCGCGACACCGATACGCGCCTCGCCGCTCGCGATCTTTGGCAGCCAGTGAGCTTTTTGCTCCTCGCTGCCTGCCTCGCTCAGCGCGATAGGCGCCAGAACATGACTGGCGAGAAAAGGTACTGGCGCGACCGCATAGGCGAGCTGTTCCGCAACTATGGCAGCGTCGAGAAGCGTCATGCCGAGGCCGCCATGCTCTTCCGGTACCAGCATCCCGGGAATTCCCAGGTCCTGGACGGCGCGGAGCACTTTGTCGCTAAGCGGATTGTCACGCTCGGCACATTCGCGGACATGATCGAGCGGGCAGGTATCCGCAAGACACCGCGCAACCGCATCGCGCAGCATCTGCTGGTCCTTAGAAAGTCCGAAATCCATTAGGCTGATCCCTGTTTGTGACGCGGCATGTCTGCGGTTGCTTTCGCCGCATCCGAAATCTTCGCCAGCTTCGGTTCGCGCGGCATTTCTAGGCCACGTTCAGCGATGATGTTCTTCTGGATCTGCGCGGTGCCGCCGCCGATTATGAGACCGAGCTGGAACATATAGTTCCATTGCCACGCCCCCCCTTCCCGCTCACGCGGGCTGTTGTGATAGAGAATGCCCAGTTCGCCAATGGCGTCGATTGCCAGCGCGGATATCTGATGAGCGAGTTCGCAGCTTTGCAACTTGACGATCAGTTTCGCCATGCCGCCCGGCTCCCCCCTGAGGCTGTTTGAAAGGATCCGCATTCCATTATATTTCATCGCCGCCACTTCGGCCTGAAGTGCCACCAGCCGGTCGCGCAGTACCGGATTGTCGATCGCGCGACCCTGCCCCAAATGCTCCTCCTGCATCAGCGCGATCAGTGCCTGGAGCCGGTTTTCAAGAGCATCGGGATCGCCCAGCATTCCGCGCTCATGGCCAAGAGTCGCGTTTGCCACGAACCAGCCCTGGCCCCGCTGGCCGACGATCTGGTCCAGCGGAACGCGGACATCAGTAAAGAACACTTCGTTGAATTCCGCGTGACCGGTCATTGTCTTCAGGGGGCGAACCTCGATGCCCGGCGTGTCCATCGAAAAAATCAGGTAGGAAATGCTGCCATGCTTGGGCGCGTCAGGTTCGGTCCTGACCAAGCAGAAGATCATGTCGGCATGCTTGGCGGTGCTTGTCCAAATCTTCTGGCCATTGACAACAAATTCGCCGTTCTCGATATGAGCTCTGGTCTTGAGGTTGGCGAGGTCCGACCCGGCGCTGGGTTCGGAATAGCCCTGGCACCAGACAACATCGCCTTTCAACGTGGGTTCGATCCAGCGCAGTTTCTGTTCCTCGGTGCCGAGTTCGAGCAGGGTCGGCACGAACATCGAGATTCCCTGATTGGAAAGCCCGCCCGACACCCTGGCCCGCGCAAATTCCCCTGCGATGATGCGCGATTGGAGAATGTCCGGCTCCGCTCCAAAGCCGCCATACTCCTGCGGGATCGTTCGCGCGGTATACCCATGCTCGATCAACAGCTTCTGCCATTCGACCGCCTTGGACGAAGGTCGGGCCGCCCGGTCAGAAGAAGGCGGAGCGAGATGGCTGTGCGCTTCGATAAAGGCCCGCACCTGCTTGCGGAAGACATCGTAATCGGGTCCATATTCGAGATCCATGGCGCTTCTAACTTTCACTCAGGCGGAAAACAGGAAGGCGGAAGTCCTCACCGATCAGTTCGAACTCCACTACCACCGGAAGGTCGAGCGCAAGACGCTCGTGATCGCAACCAACCAGCCGCGTGGCCATGCGCACCCCCTCTTCCAATTCAACCACCGCAGCCACGAAGGGGATGTCGGCGGCAAAAGCCGGGTGGAGGGCCTGGTGGGTTACGGTCCAGGAAAACAACGTGCCCCTACCGCAGCTGCGTTCCCAGGAAAATTCCGGCGAGCCGCACTTTGCGCACATATAGCGCGGCAAGTGGCGGAAGCTGCCGCAATCGCTGCAGCGCTGGAAATAGAGATGGCCGTCCTGGCACTTCTTCCAGAATTCCTGCTCAACCGGGTCTTGTGGGCGCGGTCGCGGCTTGGGTGGCACCATATGCGCGGAAGGCCGCATTTTGGGGGGCAGATCGCTTTCGCTGCTCATGCAAACCTCCTGAGAATGGCGATGCTGCCGTCGCCGAGGTCGCCCCAACCGGTCACGAGGCCGGTCTGGGCTCCCAGCACCTGGCGCTCGCCGCAGTCGTGACGAAGCTGACGCACTGCCTCGACCACGTGGTTGAGGCCCCAGACATGCGCCTCACTGAGCAAGCCGCCATGGGTGTTGATCGGAAAGCGGCCACCCAGCTCAATCTGGCCATTGGTGACGAATTCGGCCTGTCCGCCTGGTTCGCAATACCCCATCGCTTCCAGTTGCAGCAAGACGACATAGGTAAAGCAATCGTAGATCTGCAGGAAATCCATGTCCTCGCGCTTGACGCCAGCCATATCGAAAGCGCGCGGGGCGGCATAGCTAAGGCCGATCTTGAAGGGATCGGGCCGCGACGGGATGTCGTCGGCGGGATAGGGGTGGCCTTCCGCGGCACCGGCAATGCTGACGGGCACATGGGGCATATCCCTGGCCCGATCCATTCGCGATATGACAACCGCGCAGGCCCCATCGGTTTCAAGGCAGCAATCGTAAAGGCGGAAGGGCTCGGATATCCAGCGCGCTGAATGATAGGTTTCCGCGTCGAGTGCGCGCCCATAAGTAAAGGCGCGCGGATTCAACTGCGCGTGACGACGGCAGGCCAGCGCGACGGCCGCCATCGCATCCGCGCCCACGCCGTAAAGCTTCGAGTGGCGGGTCGCCAGCCAAGCATACATCTGCACCGGCAGGAACACACCATAGGGGATGTAATAGCCCTGGATGGTATTGGTCAGCGTGTTCATGTTCATCGCCCGAGTGGGCGGGGCACCCGGCTTGGACCTGAGGGCGGAATAGCCGTTCCAACCGAGCGTAACCAGCACGTGATTGCAAAGCCCGCTGGCAATCGCCATCGCAGCGTTCTGCAGCGCCGTCGTCGGGCTGGCGCCACCCATGTGAACGGTGGCTGCATAACGCAGCACATCAATGCCGAGATTGGCGGCCATTTCCTCCGAGGTCGTATAAATCGGCGGCGGCACCATGCCGTCGATATCGGAAGGTTTCAGGCCGGCATCCGCGATGGCGCGGCGCGAGGCTTCCAGCATCATGTCCACTGCAGTCCGTTCAGTGCCCTTCACGAATACGGTTTCGCCCACACCGGTTATGGCGGCCTTGTCGGCAAAGGATAAGGTCTGTGAAGCGTTCATATCGCGTCCCCGTCTTGCCGGAGTTCAGGAATAGAATCTGGCATCAGCCAGCGCCCTTTCGGCCCCGTCGACAAGATCGCGCATGACCTCTGCTGCTGGACGGATCGAATGGATCAGACCGATTCCCTGCCCCGCGAAGCCGGGCATGATATCCTTGCGCTGAGCCTTGATGCCCGAAGCCATGACCGGCCCTGAAATCATCGACTGGTAAGGCATGGGAAGCGGCTCCTTGCCCGCCGCAACCCAGGCATCGGCCCATTTGTTGCGGATCATGCGCGCGGGCTTGCCGGTCAACGAGCGGCTGACGATGGTATCTGCATCGCCGCCGTCGGTTATTGCTTCCTTCTGGAACCGTTCGATACCTGCTTCATCGGTTGCCAGAAACGCCGTGCCGACCCACGCGCCCAGAGCGCCCAGCATCATCGCTGCGGCGACTCCGCGGCCATCGGAGATTCCACCCGCTCCGATCACCGGAACCCGGTCCCCCACCGCATCGACCACTTGCGGAATCAGCGAGAAGGTTCCGATCGGGGAGTTGTGTCCGCCGCCATCGTGACCTTGCGCAACAATCATGTCGATACCGGAATCGACCACCTGTTGGGCATGTTTGACCTTGCCGATCACCGCCATGACCTTGGTGCCATTCGAATGAAGGCGGTCCATCCACGGTCCGGGATTGCCGAGGCCGGCGGCATAGACTGGCACCTTTTCCTCGATTACAACTTCCATCTGCGCCTCGAAAAACTCCCGCGAGAACAACTGCGGCCCGCCCTTGCCCATTTCAGGAGCGCCAGCCGCGCGCATGGCCATTGCGGCATCCACCTCGGGCAGATCCTCGCGTTCCATGAAATCGCGGGTGAACTGCTGGTATTCGCCGAGCAATGCCATCGGGTTTTCGGCCACGGCGCCACTTTGCGGGGCCGAACCGCGCCTGACGGAGGCAGGCAGAAGGGTATCGACCCCAAACGGTTTATCGGTCAGCTCGCGGGTCTGGCGGATCCAGCTACGCAACTGGTCCGGCGAGCAGGCCGCAGCGCCAAGAACGCCAAGCCCCCCGGCATTCGATACTGCAGCCGCAAGCGCGGGGACACTGGCCCCGCCCATCCCGGCCAGAAGGATCGGGTACTCGATCCCGAGAATTTCGCAAATGTGGCTCTTGAGTGCCATCGTGTTAACTTCTCCAAATTGCGCCATCCACGGGCGCCTGTTTTTTACGTCTGCCCCCACTTGACCTTCTGGGACACAAGCTCAGGGCTTCTTTCTGCGAGATAGGAGGCGGAGCCCGCCACGAGACGAGCCATCGCCTGCCGCGCTCCTTCGGCATCGCCCTTGCGCACAGCTTCAAGGACGCGGCGCAAGAAGCGCAACTGCACCGCACGCTCTTGCGCCGAATACCCCAGCGAGAGCGAAAATTCGCGGGTAAGCATGTGCAACGCGGAAGTCAGAAGGCCGAAAAGCGGATTGCCGCTGGCCCAGCCGAGCATATCGTGAAAACGGCGATTCAGTTCCTCAAACTGGCTGCTGACTTCGTTGCGCTCCAGCTCTTTGAGGCAATCGGCAAGTGCGCTCAGATCACCCGTGGTCGCGCGCTGGGCGGCATAGGCTGCAACATTCGGCGCTATGGCTTCGCGCAGTTCGAGCAGGCCTCTGAGGTCTGCTTCCATGAATTGCAGGATGAGAGAAAGATTATTCGCAAAATCACCGGTCTGCGGGCGGGCGACCACCGGCCCGCCACCGCGACCCAACTGAAGATGGATAACGCCCTGGAGTTCAAGAAAGCGGAGCGCTTCACGCAAGGTTGCTCTGGCGACATCGTATCGCGCAAGCATTTCGTCCTCGCGCGCCAACCTGTCGCCCGCAACATGCGCCTTTGTTTCGATATCTCGTACGATGTCTTGCGCAAGCGTGAGCGCACGCTTGGCTTTCCTGGAATCATCGACCTTCGGTTGCATCTCCTAGAATCGCTCCTCTGATAAAGCCTTATAAGGGTTTATCGGACGACATGTCCATAGCTTGCCTATGAAGTTCACAGTTTGACCGGACTTGAAACAATCCTTATAAGCTTTATTGACCACACCCTGCAAATTCTCTACCTATCTGCAAACGAGGCGAGTCTGCTTGCTAGGTATGGAGGACGAGACATGAGCATCGACACGATAGAGCTGGATACTGCCGAAAAAATAGCGGCCATCCCGATCGACGAAATCGATGTCTCTCGGCCGAGCCTTTTTCAGCAGGACACGATCGGCCTGTTCTTCGACCGGCTGCGCAAGGAGGAGCCAGTCCATTACTGCCGTGAAAGCCATGTCGGACCATTCTGGTCGATCACCAAATTCGACGACATCATGGCCGTCGATACCAACCACAAAGTCTTTTCATCGGAGGCAAAGCTCGGCGGTATCGCCATCCAGGACATGCATAGTGTGGAAGGCGCGCTCGAACTTGAAATGTTCATCGCCATGGATCCTCCAAAGCACGACCAGCAACGCAAGGCCGTCACCCCCGCTGTGGCGCCGTCCAACTTGCTGTTGCTCGAACCGACAATCCGTGAACGAGCGTGTCAGATTCTCGATGATCTACCGATCGGCGAGGAATTTGATTGGGTTGACAAGGTCTCGATCGAATTGACCACGATGACCCTTGCCACCCTGTTCGATTTTCCGTGGGAAGAACGCCGCAAGCTCACCCGCTGGTCCGATGTCACCACCGCTGCTCCTGAAACCGGCATCGTCGCATCGTACGAAGCGAGGCGCGAAGAGCTCATCGAGTGCGCGATGTATTTCAAGGGCCTGTGGGATCAGCGCGTCAATGAACCGCCGAGGAACGACCTGATTTCCATAATGGCGCATTCCCCGGCGACAAAGGATATGCCTTTCCTCGAATTTCTGGGCAACCTCCTGCTGCTGATCGTGGGCGGCAATGACACCACGCGCAATTCAATCAGCGGCGGTGTGCTCGCCCTCAATCAGAACCCCACCGAATATCGCAAACTGAATGACGACCCATCGTTGATTACCAGCATGGTGCCGGAAATCATCCGCTGGCAAACGCCGCTGACTCACATGCGCCGCACTGCGCTTCAGGATTGGGAGATCGGCGGCAAACAGATCAAGAAGGGCGACAAGGTCGTGATGTGGTACCTGTCGGGCAACCGCGACGAAACGGTTATCGACCAGGCCGACCGGTTCATCATTGACCGCAAGAATCCGCGCCATCACCTGTCATTCGGCTATGGCATCCATCGCTGCATGGGCAACAGGCTGGCAGAACTGCAGTTGCGGATCATCTGGGAAGAGATTCACAAGCGATTCGCCAAGGTCGAAGTGACCGGCGAACCCGAGCGCCTGTATTCAACCCTTGTGCGTGGGATCACCAAGCTGCCGGTGCGGCTGCACGCCCGCTGATTTACTAAGGCAGAAATATGGAGTTTATGATGGTCAAAGTGACGTTCGTATCCAGCGATGGAACGCGGCGGGAAGTCGAAATTGCTGAGGGCGAAACAGCGCGCGAAGCGGCGCTTTTCAACGGCGTGCCGGGCATCGACGGCGATTGTGGCGGGGCCTGCGCCTGTGCGACCTGTCATGTCCATGTCGACCCAACCTGGATCGACATCGTTGGTCGTCTGAAGGAAGGCGAAGCGGAGGCCGAACTCCTGCAATTTGCAGAAGGGGCCAGCGAATACAGTCGCCTCGCCTGCCAGATACCCATGGAATCTGCGATGGAAGGTTTGGTTTTGCACGTTCCTGCGCAGCAGTATTGACCAGCCAGAGCGCGCCCTTGTCGGCCGCGAGGGGTGCCACGAATTTGATTTTTGAACGGAGGTTTCCGTGGCAACACAACTAGAATCCGATGACCAGACGAGCGAAGACGCATTTCGCACCGAAGTGCGGCAATTCCTTGCCACCAATTTCCCTGACGAACTAAGGTGCACGGGCAATATGCTGGCCGGGCTCGACGGTCCGACCGACGAGAACCCTGTCCAGAAGAAATGGCGAGAAGCCGTGGGCGGGCGTGGTTGGGGTACACCAACCTGGCCCAAGGAATATGGCGGGGGCGGACTGACCAAAGGCCAGACCAGGATCATCGAGCATGAGTTCGCCAAGGTCGGCGCCTACAATCCGATCGGCGGAATGGGTGTGATGATGTTCGGCCCGACCCTGCTCGAATACGGCGACGAAAGGCAGAAGCTGGAGCATATCCCGCCAATCTGCCGTGGCGAAATTCGCTGGTGCCAGGGCTACTCGGAACCGAATGCCGGATCAGACCTCGCAAACCTGCAGACCTTCGCTGTCGACAAAGGCGATCACTACCTCGTTAACGGCCAGAAGACCTGGACCAGCGGTGGCCAGTGGGCTGACAAGTGCTTTGCCATCGTCCGCACCGACCGGTCAGACAAACACAAAGGTATCAGCTTCATGCTGATCGACATGGACGCACCAGGCGTTGAAGTCCGCCCGATCACAATGATCAGCGGAACCAGCCCGTTCTGCGAGACCTTCTTCACCGATGTGAAGGTGCCGAAGGAAAATCTCGTGGGCAAAGAAGGTCAGGGCTGGACTATCGGGAAGCGCCTGCTTCAGCACGAGCGCACGAACATTTCGGGCGGAGGGCGCCTCGCCGGCATGATGGGCCAGAGCCTTGGCGATATCGCCAAGAAATACTGCGAAACCGGCGGTGATGGCGCGCTCGTCAACAAGGTCCTGCGCGACAAGATCGCCGATCTTGAGATCCGCTGGAACAGCTTCCTGCTCACCGCGCGTCGTGCGGTCGAGGAAAGCAAAGCGCAAGGCGGCGTTTCAGAGATCAGTTCGGTTCTGAAAAAGGTCGGCACCAAGTTGGCCCAGGACCGCAGCGAGTTACTGATCGAAATCCGCGGCTTTCAGGGCCTCGGCTGGGAAGGCGACGAGTTTGGCGATGACGAACTTGAGGATGTGCGCGGCTGGCTCTTCGGCAAGGCAGCGACGATCTATGGCGGTTCGACCGAAGTCCAGAACAACATCATTGCCAAGCGGGTGCTTGGCATGCTCGACCACCAGTAAGCGACGGGAGCAAGGACAATGGCAGTTCTCAGCGAAGAACAGGAAATGCTGCGCAACATGGCGCGCGACTGGGCGACTAAGGAAAGCCCGGTGGCGGAGTTCCGCAAAGTCCGCGCAGCAGGCCAACCGCAGGCCTACAACGCTTACGCCTATGCCGCGATGGCCGAAATGGGCTGGGCCGGGATCATCATTCCCGAGGCCCATGGTGGATCAGATTTCGGTTTCTTGTCGGCCGGCCTGGTGGTCGAGGAACTCGGCAAAACGCTCACCGCAAGTCCGCTGGTGGCCACAACCATCGCGGCGAGCGCAATCCTGCTCGGCGGAAGCGACGAGCAGAAGGCCAAATGGCTTCCCAGGCTCGCCAGCGGCGAAACCGTGGCAACGCTGGCTGTCGAGGAAGGAACTCATTGCGATACCTCCGCAATCGAGACCAGCGTTTCGGGCGGCAAGTTGACCGGCAAGAAGGCATTCGTTCACGAGGCGCATGGTGCCAGCCTCTTCGTGGTCGCAGCCAAAGACGGCCTATACCTAGTCGAAAAGGGCGATGGCGTTTCACTGACCACGCGCAAGCTCACCGATCAGCGCAGCCACGCCGATATCCAATTCGCTGGCGCTGCCGCCGAAAAGCTCGAGGGCGGAGGCGACAGTCTGCTTGGCGACGTGCTCGACCGGGCGCGCGTGCTTTCCGCTGCCGAAATGCTCGGCATGGCGCAAGCTGTGTTCGACACGACCCTCGACTATCTGAAGCAGCGTGTGCAGTTCAATCAGGTGCTCGCCACTTTCCAGGCGCTGCAACATCGCATGGCGGATCTGTTCGCCGACCTCACGCAGATGCGCTCCGCGGTCGAGGCGGGTTTACAGGCAGTCGACAGCGGTTTTGGAGTCGCGCGTGCAGCGACCATCGCCAAGGCTGAGGCAAATCGCGTGCTGCACGCTATCAGCAACCAGGGTATCCAGCTGCATGGCGGCATCGGGATGACCGACGAATTCAATGTCGGCTTCTACCTCAAGCGTGCTCGCGTGCTCGAGGCGAGTTGGGGGTCGTCAAGCTACCTCAAGGACCGTTTTGCGCGATTGTCCGGTTACTGACGACGAAGGTTTCTCGCCGCTCGCAGCTTGCCGTCAGCCCACAATTTCGGAGGCGGGGCCGTAACCCGCGTCTTCGGGAATAGTGAGGACATTCTTCCCGTCTCGCTGAATGATTTCAGGCAGAACCGTTACGATATCGCGGGCTTCAGCCTGCGCCACGCAATCCGCTGCGCTTGCGGCTTTGGCCAGCAGTTGCAGATTCAAGCGCGTAGGAAATATAATGGTTCGCTCGCCGCTGGCTTCCATTTCCAACGCCTTGTGCGGCGAAAGCCATTCCGCATCGACGGTTTCGTATCCATCGCATGCGGCAATCTGGCGTTCGGGCGCGCGAACAACGAAGAAATGTGTGTCGAAGCGCTTGTGCATGAAGGTGGGCGTTATCCACCTTGCGAAATTGCTTAGCCGATCGAGGCGTAGGTGCACACCGGCCTCGCGAACGACGTCAAGAAATTCGCACTCGCCTCGCTCCACCGCTTTGCGGCTTTCAAGATCACAGGTATCCTCGAACGCGCGACCGTCACGATAATCGCCTAGCAGGATGCCGGCTTCCTCGTAAGCTTCGCGGATCGCGGCAATCCGCAAAGTGCGCTGCGTATCGTCGAAAGTGCTCCAGCCCTTGCAATGATTAGCCCATTCGAGAGCTTCATCCCCGGCCGAAGGCTTTCCTCCGGGAAATACCAGCGCGCCGGAGGCAAAATCGATCTGGTGATGGCGTTTGACCATCAGGACCTGAAACTCCGGCGCGTCGCGAAGTAGGAGCATGGTTGCCGCGGGGACCGGATCGACGGGCTTTGGCATGGTCATCAGTTTCTCCAGTAGTCTAGGTTCGGACCCATACGATATGTTGGGGTACAGGTGCCGACAAGCACAGAAGTCGGCGGCGAAGCTTCTTCAGATTGGGCTAAACATTTGCCAAGGGGAAATTCATCCGCGATCGGCTGGCGTGCCCCCCAGCTAGGGGTCATGTCAATGGGTATCTGCCAGCGTTTCTAGGCGAGACGACTGGTTTCTGCACTGGCGGGTCGGATTATGCCGGGCATGATCAGGGCCAAGAAAAACAAGGCAAGTCGAAGAAGCAATACATCCATTCTCACATGACTAAAAGTTGAGCGACAGTAAAAGTAACCAAGTCACGCAGCTCCACCAGAATCTCACCGGTCGCCCGAACGAGAGCAGATGCATCAGTACGTGGCTCGACCATTGCCCTGACCAATAAGTTCGAAAGCAACACTCTAGGAAACCAAGTCCCCGCTATCAAAGTTTGCCGCGCGCCCCGCACCGCCCAAAACCCAATCAGGAAAGTCAGACATCCATGAACTACTCAGAAAAGTTTCAAGCCTTTGCCGACGCCGCACGGGCCAAAGTGGAAGAAGTCGCGCCAAGCGACGTCGATCGCCTGCAACAGGAAGGCGTGATCGTTCTGGATATCCGCGACAAGGAAGAGCACGATGCCGGCCACACTCCCGGCTCGCTGCATCTGAGCCGCGGAAAGCTCGAAATGAACGTCGAAGCCGCCATCCCCGACCATGATGCCGTCATCTTGTGCTACTGCAACGCTTTCAATCGCGGCGCGCTTTCTGCCAACACGCTGAGGGAGATGGGATACGTCAACGCCAAATTCATCGCCGGCGGGCTTAAGGGCTATAAGTCGCTTACAGGGACATAAGTAGCCCTTCGGTTGAAATCGGTAGACAGCGACCCCAAAAATACATCGTACAAAGAAGATTTTTCAGACAAGGCGGTGGCTGCCCATTTTTGGTCACCGCCTTTTCTTCGCAACGGCGCCCAGCCGATATCGGCGGCACGCCTGCGAAGCGTTTAGATTCCAGCTCGCGAGAGCATGACAAGACCTCAACCCCTCGCAGCAGCTGGATCTCCATTTGACCTTGTGGGATATTATCGATAATTTCAGTCACCATTCGCTGTCGATGGAAGCACGAAACCGCTGACCAGGGCGACATAGGTCTTCAAGTTATGGCGACTGGCTTTGAGGGGGTGCGAATGACTAAGTGTTGGCTGATTGTCCAGATTGCCCTGCTTGCAGTCTTGCAAGCGTGCGCCTCGATCACTGAGAGACCCGCAGACGGTCTTATTGTTCACATTCCCCAAGGCATGATCTCCGGAAGGACCGACGGCGAGGTTGAAACCTATTTCAACATACCTTTCGCTGCCGCTCCGACCGGGGAGCGGCGTTGGCGCCCGCCCGCTGATGCCGCCGGTTGGAGAGGTGTCAGGGATGGCACCCGAACGGGACCGGCCTGCCCGCAACCCGTCCGGATTGCGGTCGTGGCCGGCGGGGTGGCCGACTTCCAGTCAGAAGACTGCCTGCAACTCAACATCTGGCGCCCGCAAGGGGCAGCCGATCTGCCGGTCATGGTTTGGCTCCATGGCGGTGCTCATGTGATCGGTTCCGGCACTTTTCCGATTTTTGACGGAACACAATTGGCCAGGCAGGGCGTGATTGTCGTCACAATCAATTATCGTCTTGGCGCGCTAGGATACTTCGCCCATCCAGCGCTTACCGCCGAAGCCGATGCGGACGCGCCCCTCGGCAACTTCGGACTGATGGACCAACTGGTCGCTTTGCGCTGGGTTCAGGCCAACATCGGTTCTTTCGGGGGGGATCCGGCACGGGTCACCCTGTTCGGAGAGTCGGCCGGCGCGGTGAGCACAATGACCTTATTGTCGATGCCTGAAGCTTCGGGGCTGTTTTCAGCCGCTATCGTCCAGTCCGGCGTAAATCTTCTTCCGCCGAGATCCCTCAAAGAACAGGAAGCGCTTGGTCTCGCGGCCGCAAACGCCCTGGGTCTTGACGCGGACGCCACCGCTCGCGACTTACGAGCAATAAGCCCTGATGACTGGGTAAAAGTCGCTGGCGCGCGCAGCGGCGGCACAGTCAATCCGTTCATCGATGGGCGCCTTTTGCGCGCTCCCCCTTCTCAGGTTTTTGCAGACGGCGAAGAACTCGATGTGCCTTTGATGATCGGGGCAAACAGCAATGAAGCAAGTGTCCTTTTGGCGATGGGCCTGAGCCCTGAAATTGCGAGCGCGTATTTCGGTGATCAGTTGACCGAAGCACAGACTGTTTACGGTCTTCAGGCAACCGATCCCGGGTTTGCGCGTCAGGCGTTGGGAGACATCTGGTTTGTTGCTCCGGCCCGATGGCTCGCAACTGAGACCAGCGACGGCGCGCCGAGCTTCCTTTATCACTTCGACTATGTCGCCGAACGCCGACGCGCAAAGTCAGTTGGCGCGGCACATGGATCAGAGATCACTTATGTATTCGATACGACTGAATATTACGAGAGCGTCGTCGGTGAACTCACACCTGCAGATCGGATGTTTGCTGATCATTTGTCTGCATGCTGGGCATCGTTCGCGAAAACGCGCCGGCCTGATTGTGCATTGGCCCCCAGCTGGGGCCGCTACGATCCTGACCGCGATGAGCTCGCGCTTTTTGCACCTGAAACGCGAATTGTCGCTGGTTTCCGGAAACCGATACTGGACCTTATCCTTTCTAGGTATAACGACCAGTCGCGTTAGCGCCTCCAGTCCTTGGCCGGTCTGAATAGGGAGACCTTCAGCTTGATCAGTCGACGACGCGCCTTGCTGTTACCTGCCGCTGCGGCGCTAGGCGCCTGCGCAAGTTTGCCGGTCACTGAAACTAGCCCCATGGAATTCGAGGAAAGCAATGATGGCGCCATGGAGCACGCCATCGCAACATATGCGGACTTTGGTGCGCATTTCTCTGGTAGCGTCGGCGACCATGCGACCACGGATTGGTTGGACCGCGAACTACTTGGCGCCGGATACGAGACGCGCCGGCAAACTTTCGAAGTGCCGACCTGTGACGGCGAAGCCGGCTCTGTGACATTGTCTGATGGCACGTCGCTCTCTGGACCAGTCCAGATGCCGGGATTGGCCACGGACACACAGGCAGAACTCGTCCACTGGCATGCCGATCTGCCTCCACCGGAACTGGGCGGCAAGCTGGTAGTCTATCACTCTCGCTTCGGCCGGCATTCCAGCCTGATGTCACCGGAGTGGCAGCGTGTGCTGAAGGCCACGCGCGAAGCGCAATTGGCGGGCATTGTCGCCATCACCAATGGCCCCTCTCGGCTTGCGATCCGATTGAACGCACCCTTCGAATTCGATCTAGTCCCCATGCTGACGATATCTCCGGCAGATGCGGCAGCCCTTCGGGCAGCTACGCAAGGTCAAACTGCCCGCCTTTCAATTGCGCCAGCCCGCCCCAATAGGCTGGCCGACAATTTGATCGCCCGCCGCAAAGGCCCCGGCCCGCGGATCGTCGTCAGCACGCCCAAATCCGGCTGGGGAATCTGCGCCTCCGAAAGGGGTCCTGGAATCGCGATCTTTCTGATGCTCGCACGAAGGCTCGCCTCGTCGCTTCCGGATGCAGACATCCATTTGGTGGCGACGTCGGGTCATGAGTATGAAAACTTGGGGGCGCACAAGTTCCTGGAAAGCGCCGCCCCCGCTCCCGCTGAGACGGCGCTCTGGGTGCATCTTGGCGCGAACCTCTCGGCCGTTGATTTCCATGATCTTGGCCCGAGCCTTCTGCCACTCCCCTCGCCCGACCCGCAGCGCTATCTCGGCGCAACAAAAGGCCTCGACGCATTCGCGCGCGAGATTTTCAACGGCCGCCCCGGGCTGGAAGCGGCTTACGCAATGTCGGCAGATGACGCAGCCGGCGAGCTACGTGAGATCCTCGCCGCTGGCTACGCCTCCGCATTCGGCGCATTTGGAGCCGGGCGTTTCCATCACACCGACCAGGACACGCCTGACAAGGTCGACTTGATTGAACTGGCAGCCACCGGATCGGCTTTCCTCAAGATGGTTCATCGCGCTATCGGCTAAAGCAAAAAAGCGCCTGCCGGTAGTTCGGCAGGCGCAATTGGCTCCGGGAGGAACTTCGTTACCGGATCAGAAGTCGTAGCGTAGCTCGACTCCTGTCAGGCGGGGTTGGTTGTAACGATTGATGGTCGGCGCCCGGGCGACGAAGTAAAGCTCATCAGTCAGGTTCCGGGCGAACGCCGTCACACTGACCTTGCCAAAACGCGCCCCGAGGCGAAGGTTCAGAAGTCCGAAATCGTCGAGCGGCACCGTCGTAGCGGACAACTCCTGAACACCACCCGTCTGCGCCGTGTAGACAAGGTTTGCAAAGGCTTCCGCATCGTCACCAAGGGGCCGGCGATAGTTGAGCGTTGCAGAGCCAAGCCATTCGGGTACTTGTGCAAGGTCAAGGCCATCGAATCTGCCGCTAACGACTTCACCCTCCTGATACGAGAGGCTGAAACCCGTGTAGAGCTTGCCACCGGCCACATCGAACAAAGACGAAATCTCGCCTTCTATCCCGCGGCTTTCTGCGTCTCCGGCGTTCGTCAGGAAAGATGTCGCCGCAACGGGACATGTCGGATTTGTCAGTGCGCAGCCGTTATCTGTCTGGGCGATAAGGTCTTCCTGATTGGTCATGTAGGCGGCGATAGCGAAATAGGATCGGCTGCCGAGCGTGCCCTTGAGGCCGACTTCGTAGCTCTCGGAGGTTTCGTCATCGAAGGCGGCGTCGATCGGACGGGGTTGTCTTGGATCACCGAGGTTAGTGTTAAATCCGCCTGCGCGATAGCTGGTGCCGAATTTGGCATAAGTCAGGATATCTGAGGTCAGCTTGTAAGCGGCGGTTGCGTTGTAGGAGAGATTGCTCGGGTCAATGCTGGCGTCGATCACCCTGGCTGCGCCGCCGAGCGGTGCGCCAGTTCCGCGATCAAACAGGCGAGATCTCAGAGACCGGTCATCCTGGGTAAAGCGAAGTTCACCCGTTAGATTCAACCGCTCCGTAAGATCGTAACCAAGCGATCCGTACACGGCGTAGGAATTGTACTCGAGATTGACCGGCGAGATATTGCCTGTCGATGGATTGGCCATCGTGGGGGTCCGTGCGTTCTCTACCGAGTAGTCACTTTCCAGGAGAAGAAGATCGATTCCGGCAAGCCAGTCGAGCCGGCCGCCGATGGCCTCTCCGGTAAGGTGGATATCCTGGTTGAAGGAGGTGGTCGTATCCCGCACAAAGGCGGCGGAATTTACATCGAGCGGTACGACAGCCAGAATGCTCCCTGCCGCGATAGCGTCGGCACGTTCCTGCGCATTGATGGCATCTGCATCAAGATCGTAAGCAGAAACGCGCTCGCGATAGAGCGTGGTAGAATTCAATTGCGCCCCGCCCAGATCGTACTTCGCGACGATCTGATAGGAGTCCACATCCTGTTCGGCCGACGGCGGAGTGTTCCAAGGATAGTTGAAACGGTCCTGGATGTAACCACCGGGGAAGCCCGGCGTTCCGGCAGGAATTTCGATCTGGTAGTGGATTGCCGGCGTTTCGAGAGTTTGCGTTTCTGCAAGGAAGAGCAAATCCAGCGGACCCGAGCTATAGCGCAATTGCGCCCGCAGGCCGTGGCCTTCTTCCCTGTCGAAATAGACGTCATTGACGGGATTGTAGAAGAAACCGGACTCCTGCCCCACCGCAAAACCGCTGAAGCGCACCGCGAGGGTATCGCTGAGCGCCGTGTTGAAGACGCCCTCACCGCGGAGGTTTTCGTTCTCGATGCCGTACTGCGCTTGCACGTAGCCGGACGTTTCGAATTCTGGCTGGGCTGAAACTACGTTCACTGCGCCGCCAACCGCGTTGCGCCCATAGAGCGCACCTTGCGTGCCGCGCAAAACCTCAACGCGGCCGATGTCCAGAAAATCGATCAGCGCAAAATTACGCCCGCCGATCCCGCCTCCGCCGATGTAGGACGCGTTCCGGTAGAGGCCGACACTGGGATCACCGTTTGTCGCGCGCGCCGTCGATGAAGCGCGAATGGACAACTCAGACGTGACTGACGAGTTCAGATTGTTGAAGCGAACGCTGGGTTGGTCGGCCAGCAGCTCGCCGCTGGTGCGGGCGCCGCCACGCTCGGCGAGCGCGTCACCGCCGATGACCGAGGCAGCCGTTGGCACTTCGGATAGCCGCTCTTCTCGGCGGCGCGCCGTGACGACAACTTCGCCAAGCCGAACTTCATCGTCTGCCGGTTCTGCGCCGTCAGCCGGCGCGGGCGCCGCGGCAGTTTCCGGCACCTGCGCTGCAGCAGGTTCGATCCCGGTCGCAGCCACAGTCATGGCGGTTGAAGCGAAAAGCATAAAGCGAAGCATGTGTTCCTCCCAAAGCGCCCATTTGGGCATATTATCGATAATTACGAATTATCGATAATATTTGAGACCATCTGTCAAGCGCCCCAGGTCTTCGTCGAACAAATCGATGCGAGAGGACAAGAGTGCGAAACTTGAAACAGGAGTGGCCCGCCGAATGAACGACGGACACGGAAGGCAGAATTCGTCAGCCTACTTCCGGCGCGGCACTTTTCGCTGCGGAAGAGGGTCAGCCTGCCCATCTAGATAGGTCGCAAGCGCTTCCTGGAAGTAATCCTGCAGATTGCCAATCAAGGACCGCGCAAGCTTGTCAGCCTTCTCCGCCTGCCGAGCCTGAATAGCCGCGCAAAGCTGCTCATAAATTTCGGCTGACTTAAGTGCCGGTGCGACGGGCAAGTCTTCGAGGAACTTTTGAGAAATGACGCGGTGCTGCCATTTGGCGACAATCGCAACGCGGTCCAGCAATAGCTTTGACTGCGGCGCGCGTGCACAGTGCGCAATATAGCTACCGATACGGTTCGAGACCGCGAGATGCTCGAACGTATTCCGCGTCGCATGAGCGATGGCGGTAAATTCCTTGACCCGCGCCACGAGCTGGTCCGCTTCGCCGTCAGTCATCCGTTGGCTAGCCAGCCGGCAGACGACGCCGAACAGGGATTTCCAGAGCTCTAGAATTTCTATTGTCGCCTGTTTGTTGATCGCCGCGACACGGGCCCCGCGCCAGGGAACGACTTCCACGAGTCCGATGTTGGCAACTTGCCGGAATGCCTCACGCACGGGCGCGTGCGACACCTCGAAACGCTTGGCGATCTCCCGCTCCCGGATCCATGAGCCGGGCGGAATGCGCCATTCTACAATATCGTCAATCAAGGCTGCCGCGATGACACGGTCCTGGGTAAGCGCATCGTTTGCTGCTTCCTGGGGTATTTCGTCTGGCTGGTCTGCCACGCCGTTTGTCCATCTTTTCAAAATTGCATCTAGCCCAAATCACTTTTTGAAGGCAGAATTATCGATAATTCAATAAAGGTGCGTTTAAAAGTGCTTAGAACCTTGTCTCTTGTGCTGGCTCTTTCAGCAACTTCCTGTGCAGCTCAATCCCTTCCCGCTGAAACCGCTCGCAAATCTGATGCATGCCAACGGGCGATTGCAATGTCTGACGCAGACCGCGGTCTGGCGGTTCTTGTCTTGAAAGACGGAGAGCCAGTTTGCAGCAGCCCTCGCTCAATGCTGGATCAACCTCACGAACTATGGTCGGGCACAAAGAGCTTTCTTGGCATCATGGCCGCCATCGCCGTAAAAGACGGGTTATTGTCACTCGACGAGCCCGCGGCAGCCACGCTCACCGAATGGCAGGATGACCCGCAACGTGAGAAAATAACCCTGCGTCATCTCCTCTCGATGACCAGCGGCCACAAAAGTCGCGTCGGACGCCCGCCCGGCTACGGTAAAGCGGTCGCGAGCGACATCACCGCTCCACCTGGCTCAAGATTCCTTTATGGGCCTGTCCCTTCCCAGATTTTTGGTGAAGTTATGCGCCGTAAACTGCAAGCATCTGGCAAGTCAGGCGGGCCAAAAGAATACCTCGAAGAGCGTCTATTTGCGCCTCTCGGGATCGAGAACTACAAATGGCGCAATGGGCCCGACACAAAGCCCCTTATGCCTCAGGGAGTGGTCATGTCAGCCCGCGACTGGGCAAAGTTCGGAGAATTCGTGCACAGTGGTGGCCGGATTGAGGGCGACCGGATTGTTGATCCTGATACTTTTGAATCACTCTTCGAAGGCAGTGCCGCGAATGCAGCCTACGGACTATCCTGGTGGCTGCCTCGCACTTCACAGTCCGAGGATGCTGTTACCGCGACAACCGATATAGACGATCATGCTGACCTCCTTCCCGCTGATATGGTCGTCGCAGCAGGAGCCGGCGATCAAAGGCTCTACGTCATCCCCTCGCTTGGCGTAACGATCGTGCGTCTTGCGGAACTGGATTTGGCAGCAGTCTTGCGGGGAGATCAGGGAAAATGGTCAGACTATGAATTTATCCAGCTAGCACTGGAGGCAGTAGACACCGAATCCCAGACTCCTTCGAACTGACATCACCTGCAGAAACGTGATCCTCACAGTCCCAATCAATCAACAGGTTCAACACTATCAACCAAGAGAAAATCTCCACTCCACTTGTGCAGAAAAATGCACGTAGCGTGTCTAACCAAGACGTGCGCCGCGTCCCGGTCACCTTCGGTGACAGACCCGTGTCCAGCGAGGAAATTCCTATTGAGGCCAGAACAGAACCAGTCTGAGCACCTGTATCTTTTTGCCGTCGCCTGAAAAAGATGAGGCGTTCGGGATCATCACAGATTTTTTCAACGCGTAACTCGACAACGATACAGTCGCCTGCGCAAAAGTTCAGAAACTCCATTCACCCGGGTAAAAAGCACGTGACAGAAGAAAGTCGGACAATTGGACTGACGGGCCTCATGCAGTCCCCGCCACTTCAGATCATTGACATCATGAAGTATGCGGCCAACGCGCATGGCTCGGTTGAAGTCGTTTCCCGGCTCGTGGACGAGCCGGAAGCGCGTTCTACGTACGCTCTCGAACTAAAGCGCGCCGAACGCGCGGCAAAAGCTTTGATGGCGCTCGGCGTGAAGCCGGCGGACAGGGTCGCGACCCTGGCTTGGAACACGCATCGACATTTTGAACTTTTTTATGCCGTGCCCGGCATCGGCGCCGTATTGAAACCGTCAATCCACGCCTGTTCGACGAGCAGATCGTATTCATCCTGAACCAGGCGGAACCGGATGTGCTGCTGTTCGACAAGACCTTTTTGCCTCTCGTCGAGAGACTTGTGCCGCAGATGCGGACCGTGACGAAATTCGTGATGATGAGCGACTGCCTGGCCCACACGCCGGGCATAGTCAACGCGCTCTGCTACGAAGACTTGCTGGCAGCGCAGAGCGATGGGTTCTCGTGGCCGGTTGTGGACGAGAATTCGGGCGCGTTCTTGTGCTACACTGTGAGGACTGCGGGACTGTGGACGTTGCCTATAACTCCTGCCGCAAACGGCATTGTCCGAGGTGCCAGGCGGCCGCCTCCTATGACTGGCTGGAGGCACGCAGACGGGACCTGCTTCCCGTGGCCTATTACCATGTTGCGTTCACGCTGCCCGCGCCGCTGGCGCGCGTCGCGTTCCAGAAAAAGCGTGTCGTCTACGACGCCCTGTTCAAGGCCGTGTCCGAGACCCTGATGACCATCGGCGCCGATCCCAGGCATCTCGGTGCAAAGCTCGGCGCGACCCTGGTCCTGCATACATGGGGCTCGGCAATGACCCACCATCCCCACATCCACGCCGTCGTGCCCGGCGGCGGCCTGTCGCCGGATGGCAAGCGCTGGGTCGACTGCCGCCGCGACTTCTTCCTGCCTGTGAGGGTGCTGTCACGCCTGTTCCGTAGACTGATGTGCGAGCGGCTCGCCGACCTCCATGCCGCCGGCAAGCTCAGCTTCCACGGCGATCTCGCCCAGCTGGCAGACCCAGAAGCGTTCACGAGCTTCCTTAAGAGCCAGCGCCGGCGCGACTGGGTCGTTTATGCCAAGCGCCCGTTTGCCGGGCCTGACCAGGTCCTCTCATATCTCGCCCGCTATACTCACCGGATCACCATCTCGAACAGCCGGATCACAGCCTATGACGGAACGCGGGTGACGTTCCGGGTCAAGGACTACCGCCGCGAAGGTCAGGCGCGCTTTGCATCCATGACGCTCGCCGCCAGCGAGTTTGCCCGGCGGTTCCTGCAACACGTTCTGCCCAATGGCCTCCACCGCATCCGGCATGTCGGGCTTCTCGCCAACACCCAGCGCCGCGCCGCCATTGCGAAGGCACGCAGCCTGCTCGCCGATCGCATGCCGCCGCCAGATCCGATCTCCGAACCTACGCCGGCCACACAGATGCCGGCGCCCGGACCGGCACCATGCCCGTGCTGCGGTGGACGGATGGTCCTGATCGAACTGGTGACCCCGGCATCGCAACTCAAGCGACAGCCACAGGAACGGATGGACAGCTCATGACGACCGCTCAGATCACTCTTGCCGACGTCCCCGCGTTCGCCATCACCGGCGGCGCCGGGAACCTATGTCCTGATCGAACACGCCGCGAGACAAGCCGTGCCCGCGACACATCAGAGCTTCGTCAAATCCACAATATGCGCGCCGTGTCGAGACGGAATATGCACACGGAAGCGCAATCCTTGGCCACCGTCGAACCAGGCGATCACTTCAAATCTCCATGCTTCAAATCTCCATAGAGTGCCAGCCACCCGCGCGTCAGGCCTTGAGCTTTCCAGGACGCCCGCCACCGGGCCCGGGGCAACCGGCTGCGCATGGCGGGCGTCCTGGAAACCTTAACAATCTCGGTCGGGGTAGACTCCAATACCGAATCGCTGCCGTTGCGCCCGTTGCTGCCGTAACACTTTGGAAGCTAAGTGCCCTGCTTCGACATGGATCAAACGTTGGACCGATAGTCCCAATGAGGAGCGATTACGCGCTTGCGGATCACCGCTCCAATCCCCGCTCAATCCCGATCGTCCAGCTGACGCCCGCTGCGGTCCGTCTAAACGCCATATCCCTCCCCCGGTGACGCTCCATCTCGGGCCGCCAGGGCACGAGCGCAAACTCTTTCGCATTCCCGACGACAGCAATCCTTCCCTGCCCCAGATCAATCGCCTTCTCGAATCTGCCTTCAAACCTGTCGCCCGGCCCCAGCTCCACAGCGGCGCGCCCTGTTATTGAAGCAAGGGTGCCTGACGCCCTCCGCAGCTCCATGACGCGCAGCCTATCTCGCAAGTCCTCACCCGCCTCTCTTTCCCCGTGTTCAAGCCAACCCTTCTCCCGAAAAAAGGCGAGACGCGCCTGCCGGACCTTCGCCAACCGATCACCGGGCACCCCAGCTCCCGCCGCATCGAGCCAGGTCAGCCCTGCATGCCTGGTCTGTTCCATGAGCGGAAGCCAGGACTGAACCTGAACCTCGAGCCGCCCCGTCCGCGCTGCTTCGTAATCGACCGCGGCCCGTGCAAAATCCTTTGGCACATGCCAAACTCCATCTGCCGCACGCTCAAGAATGCCAGCGTGCCTCAATGCTTCCAGCCGCCGGAGATGTCCTTGCCGCCAGGCTGGCGTTGCTGTTGCATCGGCTTCAATGTGTAGCGCTCCGGAATACAGGCCGCCGGAGCGTTCCGCGATGCTAAGGATGGACGCGTCGATCTCTCTCAGCCTTGGCGATCGCGATGTAATCTCGACGACAGCGCCATCCGGCGGGATTGTTCCAGGTTCCCGGAGCCCGACATCCACGATCCACCGTGTCCCGTGAAAATCCTGAACAACGAGGCTTCGCCGGTCTCGGAGTTCGTCTTCCGGAACAGATGCCACGACTGAGCCCAAAAGCCTTTCCTGTCCCCGCGTTCCCGGCTCAAACCTGCGCAGATTCTGGTCGGGCACGGAATCGCGGTTCTTCGCTGCAAGGGCTTTCAGGATGTCACCGCGTTGCCCCAGCGCTTTAAGCGTCGTTTCCCAATCAGGTTTAAGGGCCCACGCATTCATCCCGGCCGGCTCAGCAAGTCCGAGAACTTCAAGATGCCGCAACCGTGCCCGTAAGAGCGCTTCCTCGAACCGGCCACGCGGATCATGTCCTTCGTTGATATGGACGCCAGCCCCCGAAGCTTTTGCAAGGATGCTCCTGTCGAGGCCCGTGAACCGCTCCAGTGTCACCTCGCTCTGCCGCGCCTGTGCAATCTCAAGATCGCGCCTCGGACCAAGGCGTTCTGTAACGATGTCCTGAGCGCGGGAGGCGAGCCCCTGCTTGATGTATTCCGGCGAAATGACGAGATCCTTTCCGTCCGCATCTTTGCCGCGGATCACGATATGCGTGTGCGGATGGCCGGTATTGTGGTGATCAACCGCGAGCCAGTCGAGGCGCGTCCCGAGATCAGATTCCATCTGTGCCATCAGGGCGCGGGTGGTGTCTTTGAGGTCTCCAAGCTGCCCGGCGTCCTCTGCTGAAACGATCAGCCGGAACTGGTGCCGGTCGCCTTCGCAGCGCTCTACGAATGCGTTCGCATCCGGTACCACACCGTCCCGCGTGTAAATCTGCCCCCCAGATCCATCGCGTTCCACGCCGTCGCGCTGGAGATAGCCGAGATGGGCTTTGAGCGCACCGGCACCGCCGCCTCGCGGCGACCTGGAAACATGGGTCTTCACGATGACCCTTCGCATCCGGAATCGAGGCAGGCGCTGAGTGCGCATTTCAATCGACCGCGCACTCGCTCCTCCGCGTCCGATTCCAGCACCGCTGAACCTTACTTTTACGGTCTTGCGGCCAAGCCGGGCCGACGCCTTCTTCAGCTGCTTTGCAAACCCTTGATCGCCGCGGCGCGCCCGGTCTCCAATCCGCCCGAGGCGCGGCTCGAACTCATCCGTCATATGAAGATTCCCCAATCAGGATATGGCGCCAGCTGAACCTGCTGCAAACACTGAAGATCAAGGCAAACCCGGCGTCTCGACCCGGTGCAAGAGGCACCGAAAAATCGTTGTGCAGACAAGGTGCAAGGCAGAGCCTGGCGCCAGCTCTTTTAACTTGCCCAACCGGGTCCGCCCTCCCCACCCTTGCAGCCGCTTGCACCGCTTTGCCCTACTCTGCAGATTGCCCGTGAACGGATGAACCGAAGACCGGCACCGCAATGCCGACAATGTCCGCTTCGCGGACCGCTCCGAAATAGCGCCCATCCAGAGAGGACGGGTGCGGCGAGAGCAGGAACAGCTCGCCATTCCTCAGCGTGACGCACCCGTCCCAGGTCGGAAGATCGCTGCCTTTTTCATCCGACAAGTGCGCTTTCGCCACGAGCTCATCATTGATGAATACATCCACTCCTTTGCGGCAAATTTCGTCTCCAGGAACCCCTGAAACTCGCTTCAGAAGTGGCCAATCTTTACCCACATATCCACGCGCCTCAGCCCATTGCGCGGGCCCGCTCCTGGCTGAGAGAACGACCCATCGGCCCTTGGTGAATGGCTCGTCTCTCAGCCAGTAAAGCCCTTCTGGCGCGCTCGCTGTCCGGTTCCAGATGACCTTCGCCGGAGGATCAAAAACGAGGCCAGACAACGCCGCCGATCCGCCCAGCACGAGCGCGAGCGCGTAGCCGGATTTCATCGGGATTGCCCTGCCCGGCTGGATGTCGATGAGAATTCACGGCGCCCGGACCAGTCGATCAGGCTCGCCCGCGTATAGAAAACACGGGTGCCGTGCTTGCGATAAATCGGGCCTTTTCCTTCGCATCGATAATGATCGAGGGTCGAGCGTGTGAGCCGAAGGAAAGCAGCGGCTTCCTGAACGTTCAGGAGTACGTGCTCATCATTTGCGTCGGGGTTCGTCGGCATCTTTCCGGACATCACTGGTTTCCTTTCTTCAGTTCGTTCGTGATGGGATGATGCTGCCAGCGTCTGCGCCGGATTGGAGGGGGAAAATCGCGCAGGCGCATTTTCCCCCTCCCCTCAAACATGCAACCTGAACGCAGAAAGCCGCCCCGGAACTGTTTCCGGGGCGGCTCTTTGAGACTGCGTTGTCCGCTTAGTCGCGGGGGTTCCAGAGGATCACGTGGCGGCCTTTCTTGCCTTTCACGGGGGCGAGGTTCGCGTAGATCTTGCGGGCCCCGATCTGCGGATCTGCGAGGGTCAGCGAGACGTATTCGCGTCCCGATTGCTTCGCCTTGCGCAGCCAGCCGCCGCCGATTTCGGTCGAGGTCTCTCCGGCAAAGATGCGGTAGTCCGGCTGGCCGTCTCCGGCTTTTTCCGCGTTCTTCTCGATGCGGATCGCAGCTGAGAGGTTCATCATTGCGAGGGTGCCTTCGAAGCCGGCTTTGGTTTCCGTGACGTATCCGAGTGCGTTTGCCATGGGGGTCTCCTTTTCGTTTCCTTGGCTGTCTTCCGGGAACCCCTTGTTCCCGTCGACGCCGGACCGAAAGGACGGCCTGCGCCGGGCCTGAACCCCCACTATCTCTTTGGGGGGCGTAACGCAGTGGAGCACCTGACCGGCGATGAATTTTGCCGCGCGAGGAATGCGCCGCAGGCGCAGGGGAAAATTCTTCTCCGGTCAGGTTTCAGGCCCGGCGCAGGTCGTCCAGGTCCAACGGCAAGAGACGGAAACAAGGGGTCCGCGAGAGGCAGGTTACGGGAACGTATGAGGCTCCCTGTTTCACAACGCACTGCGATACTTCATGGAAAGTCAGACGTGGTGTCGGACGACTCGCCACCCGTTTGAACCTGCAGCTCTTTGATCCGCACACAGAGACCCTCGCGCAAAAAGCCGCCCGGCGGCAAGCACCGGGCGGCTCCATACTGCCTGAGAGGAGACGAAGAACTCAGGCAGCCGTGGCTTCGTAAGTTGAAGGCTCGGCGCCGGATTCGTCCACCGCATCCGCCTCGAACAGTCCGGCAATCCGGTCCCAAGCATCCGCGGGCGGACTAGCTGCGCCCTCGATATGGCGCGTGGGTGGCACATGCATCCAGCCCGGCATCCATGTGCTGTTCACTGAGGTATCGCGGGCAACAAGCGCCTCTGCCAGCTGCGCCTTCTGCGCTTTGGCGGTGGCGCCCTCGGTCTCGCGCGCAGCCTCTGGCGAAATCGCGTCGGCGATAAAGGCGGTGACCACGCGCTTGTCGCGCAGCAGGTCGAAGAACGCCGCGTCAGGTTTCCAGAACTCCGCCGCATTGGTGTCGCACGTATGCAGCACGGCCTCGATAATCGGCCCGCCAGACTCGAGCGACTCCGCCATCCCCAGCGCCAGTACCTGCATCACTTCGGCATCGGACATGGCCAGCAATGCGGCGAACGTCTCGCAGAGATGATAGGCATCGCCGCTCCGGCGCGGGACCGGCGCGCCGAGGGCCTCGAACAGGGTCTCCAGGCCCTCCCGCGCGGTGACAAGTTCGGCGGCAGCAGACCCGCCCTCGACGCTCGAAAGTGTCGCTTCCTTCACGGCGCCGGGCGAATGCAGGCGCACGTTCCAGAGTGATGAGCCGCACAGCGCATGCGCCGCCATCAGACGCATCGCGATGGCCGGATTTCGGATCAGGCTCGCCTGCGCGGCGGCGTGCCGGTGTAAGCCGATATAGTCCGCCATCGGGCCGGACATCTCGGGCCGCATATCTGTTTCCGGGGCGGTTTCGCCACTGACCGTGGCCGTCCTGGCCTTGCGGGCTTCGGCAGCTTTCAGCCAGCCTTCATGGAACGTCACCGTGCCATCATGGCGCTGCTCGACGATGACCTTGCCGCCCTGCTTCTTGGTCGTCTGGACATAGTCCCAGCGCTGGAAGTACGCGCCGCGCTCCATCAGGATTACGTCCACCCAGCCCCGCTGCTGGTAGGCCTCGACGCGCTCGGCAACCACCGCGCCTTGAGCCTGCCAGAACGCAGCGGCGTCCGCAAACACAGCCGTTTCGCCGAACAGGTCGGCGGTCACCGCGCCGGTGTAACCTGCAAGGTCGAACAGCGCCTTGTCGGTCGTGATCGCGCTCCCGCCGGTGATCCACGCGCGGCAGGCCCGCCCCATCGGGGCGCGCTCTGTTTCGCTGTTCCAGAGTTTGAGCCAGTCTGCTTGCTGGGCAGGTGTCGCAAGCGTCAGCGCGCGAACGGTTTCCCGATCGACTTCATCCTCAGCATAAAGCTTGCGGATCGGCGCGCTGAGCGCGGCGAGCGCCAGCACCCGCCTGACATTCAGTTCGCTCACACCGAAGAAGCCCGCAATCTCCTCGACAGTTCTTCCCTCGTCGTGAAGCTTCCGGAAGGCCGTGTACTGCTCCATCTCGGTGGCAGGCAGGCGGGCGACATTCTCGATGATCGAGGCCTCAATGGCTGACGCCACATCGCCTTCCGCCATCACAGCGCAGGGCACGAGCGGATCGGTGCCGCTCTCCTTCGCAATCTGCTGGAGCGCAAAGAACCGGCGGCGTCCGGCGACGATGCCGTAGCCGCTCGCTTCACGCCGGACGAGCAGGGTCTGGCGGACGCCCTTTTCCCGGATCGAGGGCAGGATGTCAGAGACATCCGGTGCCTTGCGTCCATGGCGCATGTTGAGTTCCGAAATGCTGAGCTTGCTGAGCTCGATGTGGATCAGGTCAGGTTGTGACATAGGGTAACTCCTCAGAATGGAAACAGGTGTGGGGGCGCAAGGGCGAGGCCCAGCCGCCATGGCGGCAGGTGCCAGTTGACCGGCACGAACGGCGCGCCGAAGTAATCGAGCGAGGCGTCGGCGGCTGTGGCGCCGAGATCGAAATCCCGGATCGTCACATTCGGGCAGCGACCCTCAACCCAGATGGCGGTGACAAAGCCCTGCTCGATGTCGAGCGTTAGCGACGGACGCGGGCCGAGCAGCTGTTCGAAGATGTCTGGCATCAGGCGCCCTCCAGAGCTTGCGCATGCGCGGCGAGCCGAGTGAGCGTTTCACGGGCCACAGCGATGCTCTCCGGGAGGAGTTCGTTTGCGACCTCTGCGAGGTAGCTGTTGTCCGCACCCGGATAGTTGGCCTCGATGCCCCAGAGGCTTGCTTATGTCGCGTCCATGGTTATGCGGAGTTGTTGCGGCGCCGCCTTGATTTTGCGGGCCTGGGTCGAGACTCCGCTCAACATAATCGAGAAGCTTCTTCTGCACTCAGCAGAAGGAGACCAATCAT
>Ga0209347_1001766_pt1 | contig 32310 bp, 28 predicted proteins | sample AutmiccommuBRH23_FD_187382 | JGI IMG/M metagenome (GOLD analysis project Ga0209347, IMG submission 187382) | Deep subsurface microbial communities from Mt. Terri, Switzerland - Autotrophic microbial communities BRH/23 (SPAdes) (version 2) | ecosystem: Environmental > Aquatic > Deep subsurface >...
AAAAATTGTGGACGGAGCAACTGTTGATGGTTTAATATTTGAATATTTAGCAAAACACCATCCCGAAAAAGTTAAGAATATTAAGATTATTGAAAAATCGGAAGAATTTGGCATTCCGCCTGTGGTGGTGTCAAAAAACATAGATCCTGTCATCAAACAAAAACTCAAACATATTTTTTTGAATCTTCACAATGATTCCATTGGAAAACAAATATTGAACAAATTATTAATTGATAAATTTATTGAAGGAAACGATGCGAATTATAACAGTATCAGAAAAAATTTAGGCGCTATTAAATAATGAAAAAACCTTCATTTTTATCTTTATTTTGGAAATTCACTATTGCTATTGTGGTGATTGTAGCATTATTTGGCTTTATAAATTTATTTTTTATCAACAATACCATTTACACTTTATTTGAAAAGGAAATAAATCATTACGGCATTAACAATGCAAAAGGTATTGCAGACAATAGTGTCAGTTTTATTTTATACGATGATATTGCAAGCTTGGATAAGATGGTTTCCAATAAAATGAAAATTGATTCGAGCGTGGCTTATATTATTGTTTTGGATGGAAATAATAAAGTGTTGGCACATACTTTTAATGATGAAATTCCGCAAAAATTATTGAAGATAAACAATGAGCCCGCTTCACTGGAAAACATTGTTAAAATTAGTGAAAAAAACACGCCATTTAATGTAATTAGAGATATGGCTGTTCCTATTTTGGATGGAAATTTAGGAAAGGTCCGTATCGGGATTTATGAAGAGGATTTTGTAAAAAGTATTCATTCCATCAATAATTTTTTCTTGTTGATGGTCATTTTATTCTTAATTTTTGGGGTACTGGGCGCATTTTTGTTTTCTTATGTAATTACCTATCCGCTTAAAAAGATGAGGCTTACTGCAGAAAACCTCAATTTAAAAAACTTGTCGGTTTCTGAAAATGTATTTGAAAAGGATAATTCATTGGTTAATTTTTTAAATTTTAATACTGTTTTAAATACAGAAGATGAAATAGATGTGCTCACAAAAAAATTTAATGAGATGGTTGAACGGCTTCAGAAAACATATACCGAATTAAATGAAGCGCAAATTTCCCTTATTCAAGCTGAAAAGATGGCTTCTTTGGGAACACTTTCGGCAGGTTTGGCCCACGAAATTAACAACCCGATTGCTGGTATTAAAAATTGTATGCGACGCATAGCGGAAGCTCCTGAAAATATCAAACAAAATATTGTTTATATTGAATTGATGGAGGAAGCAGTAATGAAAATAGAAAAGGTTGTGGGAGGTTTGTTGAATTTTACCAGAAAACCCAAGTTTGAATTTACCGATTTTAATTTGGTGGATGTTATTGAAAATGTATTGCTTTTATCATCATTTCAATTGGAAAAATCTCGTATTGCAATTGTAAAAAACTACGACAACCACAAAAAATTGTGTTATGGAAGCCAAAATCACATTGAGCAGGTAATTTTGAATTTGGTATTAAACAGTATCGATGCCATAGATGAAAGAAAATTGGAAAATCCCAATTTGAACGGAGAGCTTATTATTGGTTTAAATTTTGAAAACGACCGGTATATACTGGAAATTTCCGACAATGGAATTGGTATTGCCGACGAAAATTTGAAAGCAATCTTTGATCCTTTTTTCACCCTAAAAAAAATAAAACAAGGCACGGGACTTGGCTTGTCGGTTTGTTACAACATTATTGAACAACACGAAGGAAGTATTGAGGCCCAAATAAATTCAATGGGCGGCATGACATTTAAAGTTTATTTACCAACCATAAAAGATCAAAAATATGAGTAAGAAACCTAAAATAATGGTGGTTGATGATGAACGAATATTAAGGGTAACCACTGCCGATGATTTGAGGGATGCCGGGTTTGTTGTTATGGAATGCGCAAATGCGCAGGCAGCTTTATTGGGGTTGAAAGATTTTAAACCAAATATTGTTATTTCCGATATAAAAATGCCGGGAATGACCGGAATTGAATTGTTGGATAAAATTAAAAGCTTCAACCCAGATATTGCCGTCATCATTATGACAGCGCACGGAAGCATTGAAACTGCTGTGCAAACTTTAAAAATGGGCGCTTATGATTATTTATTAAAACCATTTTTAAAGGATGAAATTTTAATTATTATTGATAGAATTATTGAATTGCAGTCCGTTAAACTTGAAAATAAAATTTTACGCTCCGGTATTGCATCAAAATATGATTATTCCTCTTATATTGGTGAAATAGATTCAAATAAGGAGTTGTTTAATCTTGTAAATTTAGTGGCTGAAACGGATTCTACCGTACTAATTATTGGTGAAACGGGAACAGGAAAAGAACACATCACCAATATTATCCATTACAACAGCCAACGAAAAAACAAGCCTTTTATTAAGGTAAGTTGCGCTATTCTTTCCAGAGAAATTTTTGAGAGCGAGCTTTTTGGCCACGTAAAAGGTGCGTTTACGGGAGCTGATGCCGATAAAAAGGGAAGGTTTGAATTGGCAGATGGCGGCACTTTGTATTTAGATGACATTGACGATTTGCCCATAGATTTACAGGTGAAATTATTGCGGGTTTTACAAGAAGGGGAAATTGAAAGGGTAGGCAGTTCCTCAACCATTAAAATTGACGTTAGATTGATTGCATCAACCAAAAAGGATTTGCGGCAAATGGTTGATGAAGGAAAATTCAGGGAAGATTTATATTACAGACTAAATATTTTTCCCATTAAATTATCGCCGTTAAGAGAGCGTAATAAAGATATTAAAAAAATATTCCAATTTTACGTTAGTAAATACGCGGCCTCTAAAAATTTACAAATTTCACCAGAGGTATTTAACATCCTTGAATCTTATCCTTGGCCCGGAAATATTCGTGAATTAAAAAACATTGCCGAGCGTTTGGTTATTTTGGCAACGCATGATGGCATTATTGAAAGCAAACACGTGCCATTGGGCATAAAAACTTCTTCATCAATTTCAACAAAAAATTACAATCTTGATAAATCTTTGGAAGAAACATTGAGCGAAATTGAAATTAATGCCATCAAATTGGCATTGGAAAAAACCAATCAAAATAAAACGAAAGCGGCAGAGATTTTAGGCATTCCGCCTTCAACACTCAGAACCAAGATGGAAAAGCATAAACTGCTATAAATTCGCATACTTTATTCATTTAAAATCCACGGATTTCCATTTATATTAACGGAAATCCGTGGATTTTTCGGTTTTCGTTATTTAGAATAACTCTAAATTTTATTTTGAAATTTTCTTAAAAGCCCCATAATTAAGTAACATTTGTTACGCTCTCAAAAAAAACATAATTTTCAGGATCATTTAAATTTAGTGGTAAAGTAATTGACAGAATATAAATAGTTGACAAAAAAATATAAACATCTATTTATGAAAAAAACAATTATTACCATCGCTTTATTTATAGCAGTAATTAACATGAATTACGCTCAGGAAACCAAAGATGATTTCAAACCTTCAGGAAAAGGAACAGGAACTGTCTTTTTTAACTACCATAATGATTTTACAAAAGATGTAACTCAAAAAAGCGGTTTTGAGATTGAAAGAGCCTATTTGGGTTACGTTTACAATTTCAGCAAAACAATTTCAGCAAAAGTTGTGTATGATGTAGGTTATGACGCCACAGTAAAAACGTACACCGGTTATGTAAAAAATGCCATGTTGGATTGGAAAATAGTACCAACTGTAAATGTTTCAATGGGTTTAATTGGTGCCAAACAATTTGATACACAAGAAAAATTTTGGGGACATCGTTACATTATGAAAACACATGCAGACCAATATGGTTTAGGAACAAGCGCCGATTTAGGGGTGAATTTTGAAATTAAACCTTCTGAAAAAGTGATGTTTAATGCATTTATGTTAAATGGTGAAGGCTACAAATCGTTGCAAGATACCAACGGGAAACATAGAATTGGTGCCAACGCCATTGTTAAGCCGGTAAAAGGCTTAATGCTGAAAATTCATTATGACATTATGCCTACCACAGTTGCCGATAAAGATGTGACCATTTCAAATTTAAGTGCATTTGCAGGTTTTGAATTCAATGAAAAAACCAAATTGGGAATTGAATATAACCTTTTAAACAATGGCGAAGGTTACAAAAAACCATTCGAAGACAAAACATTGGGCGGTATTTCAGCTTACGCAAGCCATCAAATTAATTCAAAATTTGAGATTTTCACAAGATATGATATGCTTACATCAAATGAATTAGCCGGTGCAGCTGACAATTGGAATTATGCCAAAGATGGTTCATTGCTAATTTTAGGCGCCCAATACAGTCCTTTAAAAGGAGTTTATACTTCTTTAAACTACCAAACTTGGATGTATGACAATTCTGATATTGACAACAGAAACGGCATTTATTTAAACCTTGGTGTAACATTTTAAAAAAATCAAAGATGATTATTAATATTAGTTGAATCTAATTATTGTGTAATGCCTGCGAACTGGCAGGTATTACACAATTTATGGCACTTCTAAATTAGTGATTACCGCAAATAAGTTCTAACCATTCAATAAATATAATATGGATAACAATCAAACAAATGAGGAAAACAAGATAAACAGAAAAGATTTTCTAAAATCTGCGCTACTTGTTGGGGCTGGTGTCACTGTCGCGATTGGTTCAGTAGGTATTTCTAGTTTTAAAGATGCTCCTAAAAGTAAAGATGAACCAAAAAACTTGCCTGAGTTTACAACAATACCTGAAGATGAAAATACAGATATCTTGGTAAGAATGCAACGTGAGTTGAAAGAGGCTATGAAAAAACCTATTCATGAACGTAAGTGGGGAATGATAATTAACACTAAAAAATGTGTTGGTTGTCACGCTTGTACCATAAGCTGCATCGCCGAAAACAAATTGCCTCCAGGTGTTGTTTACAGACCCGTTATTGAGCTTGAATCGGGGGAATTTCCAAATGTCCAGTTGCAATATTTTCCGCGTCCTTGTATGCAATGTGAAGAACCTCCTTGTGTTGATGTTTGCCCTGTTGAGGCAACCTGGAAACGTGAAGACGGTATTACAACAATAGATTACGACAAATGTATTGGTTGCAGATATTGTATCACAGCTTGTCCGTATGGCGCAAGAACCAGTGATTTCGGGCATTTTTATACGGACGATACGCCTGCAATTCAACCTTATGAAAAATTATCCAATCACGAATATGGTAAAGAATGGAACAGAGAAGATCACGGTTCGCCAATTGGTAATGCACGTAAATGTAATTATTGCGTTCATAGATTGGACGAGGGTGAATTACCGGCTTGTGTCACCACTTGTATTGGCAGGGCCAATTATTTTGGCGATATGAACAATCCAAACTCTTTAGTATCTGAAATGTCCAGAAAAACAAATCAGATTAAACTTTTGGAAGAAAAAGGCACAAAACCAACAACTTCTTACTTAATTTAAAAAAACGATAATCATGAAAGATTTAATAAATATTAAAAAAGTTGACAAACTTTATTTAGGATTGTGGCTGATTTTGCTTCTTGCTGGTTTGGTTGGATTGGTCATGAAATTTTCAACCGGAGAAAAATTAGCCGGCTATGGCAGTTATGTGCCGTGGGGATTGTGGGTGGCCTTGTATTTTCACTTTGTTGGAATTGCTGGTGGTGTCGCCATTACGGGAATAATGGGGTACATTTTAAATATTGGAAAATTCCGTAACCGGTTGTTTCAAGTCGGATTTATTTCTATCGCCTGTTTAATTACCGGATTATTTTCTATTTGGATAGATTTAGGAAAACCTTTCAGGTTCTCCAATGTGTTTTTAAGTCCAAATTACGGCTCTATGCTTACATTCAACTCTTGGATGTATGTAACTTTTATGGCAGTTTTCGGATTTGCAATGTTTCTGTACTACAAAAAATCTGACAAATTAACGTTAAAAGACAAATCGGGCTGGTTATTTCCATTTTTGATTTTTACATTGATGATTGCTTTTGCACTTCCAAGTCAGAGCGGTGCTTTCTTTGGCGTAATCGATGCAAAAGCATTTTGGAATTCCGCATTATTACCGGTGTTATTCCTAATTTCAGGAATTGTTTCCGGAGGCGCTATGTTATTATTGGTTTTCTCTATGATTTATAAAGATGAATATGAGGAAAATCAAGAAACTTTTAAATATTTAAGAAATATTGTGTCAGTGGGTATTTTGATCTATTTATTTGCTGAAATCGCGGAATTTAGCATTGTCTTATGGTCTACAAATTCTCACAGTGCCGAAGCAATAGAACAAATATTGTTTGGACCTTACTGGTGGATGTTTTTTATTGTTCATATAGGCGGTGCAATTTTAGCCCTTGTATTGCTAAACAATAAAATCACAAGTAAGTCCATTCAATGGGGTGCACTTGTGGTAGTGGTCACTTTTATTGCCACCCGTTTAAATATTTTAATTCCGGGTCAAACAATTTCCAATTTAAAAGGATTAAAAGAAGCGTTTTACGACCCTCGTTTAACCTTTACCTACAACGCAACACTTAATGAATATTTGGTAGCCTCGTTTATAGTTGCCTTTGCAATTTTCGCAATATATTTTGGATTACAGATTGGAAAAAAACTAACTTCTAAAAACTAAAAAGATGAGTAATATAGATAAAACAACTTCAAGAAGAAGTTTTTTCAAAAATTCTGCAAAATTTGGCACAACGGCATTGTTGGGAGGATTATTTTCAAATGAACTTTTTTCAGCTGAAAAAAATGAAGACGCCGAATATAATTATGGTTTGAATAATTCAGAAAATGTTATTTATTCTGCATGTTTAAATTGCAATACCGGCTGCGGTATTAAAGCAAAGATTCAAGACGGTGTTTTGGCAAAAATTGACGGGAATCCATACAATCCTTGGACCATAGTTCCTCATATTCCAATGACTTCAAGTGTTGATGAAGCGGCCACGGTTGATGGTGGTTTGTGTCCAAAAGGTCAGGCAGGTGTTCAAATAGCTTATGACCCATATCGCATAAGAAAAGTATTGAAAAGAACTGGAAAGCGTGGAGAAAACAAATGGGAATCTGTTCCGTTTGATCAGGCAATAACTGAAATCGTGGAAGGCGGTGTGCTTTTTCCAAATGTTCCGGGAGAAGAAAACAGAAATGTGGAAGGTTTAAAATCCATTATGGCGCTTCGCGATAAAGATGTTGCCAAAGAAATGTCGCACGATGTTGATGTAATTTTGAAAGAGAAAGACAAAGACAAAAAAGCAACATTGGTTGATGAGTTTAAAACAAAACACAAAGACAATCTTGATAAATTAATTGATCCAAATCATCCAGATATGGGTCCTAAAAATAACCAATTTGTAATGGCTTTTGGCCGATTAAAAAACGGAAGAAAAGATTTCTTTACCAGATTACAATCGGCTTTTGGAACTACAAACTTACACGGTCACACCACTGTTTGTCAAGGTTCATTATACTTTACCTGTAAAGCCATCAGTGAAAAATATGAAGGCGGTAAATTTCAAGGAGGAGATAAATTCTATTGGCAAGCCGATTTAGAACATTCCAAATATGTATTGTTTGTTGGCGCAAATTTGTTTGAAGCCAACTATGGACCTACAAACAGAACCGTTCGATTGACAAAAAATTTGGACAATGGGTTTACCAAAATAGCTGTTGCCGATCCGCGATTTTCAAAGCTAGCTTCCAAAGCCGAAACTTATTTACCTATTAAACCGGGAACAGATTCAGCCTTGGCCTTGGCCATTATTCAATGGATAATCACCAACGAACGCTATGATGCAAAATTCTTGTCTTGTTCAAATTTGGCCGCTGCTACTGAAGTCAATGAAAGCAGCTGGTCCAACGCCACATTATTGGTGGAAGTTAAGGACGGAAAACCCGGAAAATTAATTCGCGCTGCAGATTTTGGCATTAAATCAGCCGAAAAAAGAACGATGGAAGACCCAAAAGACAAAACCAAAGTAATTGAATACGAAGAAAAATTCTTGGTAGCTATGGTAAACGGGAAACCAACTTGGGTAGACCCAAGTGATGAATCTATTGCTGTTTTTGGGGATTTATTGGTTGATTCGGAATTAACCAATAAAGATGGAGAAAAAGTTCAGGTAAAATCAGGAATGCAAATTCTTAAAGAATCTTCTTTGGAGCACACTATTGGTGAATGGTGCGATATGGCAGGTGTAAATGAAGATGCAGTCATAAAAGTTGCGAAAGAACTTACAAGCCACGGAAAACAAGCCGGCGTAGATATTCATAGAGGTCCTGCACAACATACAAACGGATTTTATAACGTATTGAGCTGGATGTCCATAAATATGTTATTGGGAAATTTCGACTGGCAAGGCGGTATGTCAAAAGGAGCTACCTACAAATACGATGGTTCAAAAGAGGGTGTTTTCGATATGAAAAAAGTAAATGGCAAACTCCCATTGTTTGGTATTAGTTCAATTCGTCACGGACTTGATTACGAAAAAACCACGATATTTGAAGGCTATCCTGCCAAACGAAATTGGTATCCGCTTTCATCAGATATTTATGAAGAAATAATCCCAAGTATTGGAGAAGCATATCCTTATCCGGTAAAAGCATTGTTCTTATATATGGGTTCTCCGGTTTATGCTTTGCCTGCCGGCCATACAAATATTGATGTGATATCTGATGTATCCAAATTGCCATTGTTTTTCACAAGCGATATTTTGGTTGGAACCACTTCCATGTATTCCGATTATATATTCCCTGACCAAACTTTCTTGGAACGATTTGAATTCCAGGGTTCACACCCTAATATGGCCGCTAAAGTTGAAGTAATTCGTCAACCGGTAATGTCTTCAATTCCAGAGAAAATAAAGCTTTATAACGAAGAAATGCCAATTAGTTTGGAATCTTTGATGATGGGAATCAATGAGAAAATGGGATTAAAAGCCTTTGGACCTGATGCCTTGGGAGATGGGTTACACATTAACAGACCTGATGATTTTTATTTAAGGGCTGTTGCAAATTTAGCCACTTCAGAAGGCGGTGTTCCGGATGCTGACGATCGTGAACTTGAAGTATTTACCAAAGCCAGAAAGCATTTGGACAAATCTGTTTTTGATGAAGCAAAATGGAAAAATGCAGCTGGAGCAGAAAATTGGAGAAAAACAGTTTATTTATTGAACAGAGGCGGAAGATTTGAAGAACATGCCAAATCATTTAAAGAAGGTAAGTTGGCAAACAAATACAAATCCAGTTTGAATATGTATATGGAAAAAACAGCAACTACCAAGTATGCTGCAACTGGTAAAAATTATGATGGTTATGCGAAATTTATTCCTATCAGAAATTATACACAGGAAACTGTTGAGAAATTAACTGATGGTTATGAATTCTCAATGATTACACATCGTAACATTGCTCAAACCAAATCAAGAACAATTGCAGCCTATTGGTTACAACCTTTATTGCCGGAAAATGGTATCATGATAAATCCTAAAGATGCACAAAGAATTGGGGTAACAGAAGAAGATAGCGTAAGGGTTGTTAGCGCAACAAATTTAGAAGGTAAATGGGATTTTAAAAATGGAAAAACCAAAGATATAATTGGTAAAGTGGTACTTTCAGAAACTATGAGACCGGGTGTTGTATCTTTTATTTTAGGATTTGGACATTGGGCAACGGGCGCAGAAGATATTGAAATTGATGGTGAAACAATCAAAGGAGATCCACGAAGAGGCAAAGGTGTGCACGCAAATGCAGCGATGTGGACAGATTCATCTTTGAAAAATAACACCTGTATGGTAGATCCAGTTGGAGGAAGTGTTTCATTCTACGATACGAAGGTTAATTTAGTGAAAGTTTAATCAATTTAATTTTTAAGCAAGTGATTTGAAAAAACTAGTCGCTTGCTTAGATTAAATTTAAAATAAAAATAATATGTTTACATTAAATATTTTTTTAGGAATGGTGGGCGCTCCACAAATGATACTTATTGCCGTGGTGGTTCTGCTGATGTTTGGAGGGAAAAAAATTCCGGAACTCATGAAAGGGCTTGGTAATGGGTTGAAAGAATTTAAAAACGCCACAAAGGATGTGGAGAAAACGTAAAAAAAGGATCAGAATAAATTTTAGATGACGGCTATTGGAAGTTATAACAATGTGATTAATGTTTGTGGTGCCGGCAGAAATGTGGGAAAAACATATTTTGGGGAAGCCATCATTTCACATTTTTCCAACCAACAATCCATCATTGCCATAAAAATTTCAAAATTTCAACACCACGCCAAAGATAAAATCGGACTTCATAAATTGATTGAAACCAATTTTTATACAGTTTGGCAAGAATTAAATTTTACCCCAAAGGACAGTGGAAGGTATTTAAATGCAGGCGCAACAGCATCTTATTATATAGAATGTGATGATGCGCATCTTTTAAATGCCTTTTTATTTGTCTATAAAATTTATGGTAATTCCTGTTTAATGGTTTGCGAATCTGCAAGTATTACAAAATATATGAATCCTGCCATTTCAGTTTTTGTTGAATCAGCACGTTATGATACTGAAGAAAACAAATTAGATTGCTTAGCTAGGAGTACTGTCATTTTAAAAGAAAAAAGTATTGAAATTTCAATGCCGCAATTATTTCTTGGAGTCAAAAATAACAATTGGTTGGTGAAGTATCCCCTAAATGTAATTTGCAGTGTCTAAATTATCAGGCCCCAATTTTGCCGACATAAATTTTAAACACAGCCGAAGTTTAAATTACAATTTAAAATTACTTATCCGTAACAAAGCAACATCGCATTTAATCAGTATTCAAAAATTGGAAAAAGGATTTCTTCTGGCGGAAGAAAATAAACCTGTCCAAGGCATTTATTTTATTTTAAAAGGTAAGGCAATTGTATTTAATGATGAAATAAAGCAAAAAACGAGGATTTTTAGATTGGCTTCAAAGGGCGATATTGTCGGGTTTTCCAGTCTGAACACTGATAATTATTGGTCAAGCGCCATTGCACTTGGAGAAATGGAGGCCTACTATATAAATATTAAAAGCTTAAGGTATATTTTAAAAAACAACACCAAACTCAGCCTTCTTTTCGTAAACGCATTGGCAATGAAACTTCATTTTTACGAAATAAGGCAAAGATATTTAGATTTATTTCCTGCTCGTGAACGCGTTATTGAGGCCTTATTATTAATTGGCTCCAAGTTTGGGGAAGTCGCAGAAAATGGATTGGAAATCACCGATTGCACCACAAGAAGGGAGATTGCTTCATTTGCCAATGTGTCAACAGAAAATACAATTCGTATTTTAAGTGCTTTAATTACGAAAAATTATATTTCTGTTGAAAGCAAAAAAATAATCATCATAAATAAGGAGGAATTAATAAATCAATTAAAAAAATATTGTTGCTCCCATAAATTGCCTTCCGCTTTGAATGTTTGTTATTTGGATTTATTTGGCTAAAAAATATTTTAATACGTTATCTTTACAAAATATTTTTTCAATGGGCATTAAACACATTGCAGAAACAGCGTAAATAAAAATATGCACGAACTTTTAGACAAATTTGGCAGAAAAATCACCTATTTGCGATTGGCAGTTACCGACCGTTGCAATTTGCGTTGCCAATATTGTATGCCAGCTCACGGAATTGATATTGTTGACAGAACAGAATTGCTATCCTATAAAGAAATGTACCGAATTACCCGAGTTTTATCTGAACTTGGCGTTAATAAAGTCCGTTTAACAGGCGGTGAACCTTTTGTGCGCAAAGATTTTGTGAATTTTTTGGAATCGCTTTCTTTTAACGACAAATTGGAGGAAATTAACATCACCACCAATGGCGCTTTAATTTCAAACCATATTGATGATTTAGAGAGATTTAAAATCAATGCCATTAATTTGAGTTTAGACAGCCTTCAAAAGGAAAAATTTGCAAAAATTACCCGAAGAGATGTTTTTGACAATGTTTACGACACTTTTGAAAAGCTGGAGAAAAGCAGTTTAAAATTAAAATTAAATGTTGTGGTGCAGTCGGGCGTGAATACCGATGAGATCATCGATTTTATTGAACTCACCAAAAACAAGGATATTGCCGTTCGTTTTATTGAAGAAATGCCTTTCAACGGAAAAGGACAAAGAGATATTTCAGAAGTTTGGAATTTTAAAAAAATACTGAACCTTATCAAAAATAATTATTTGGATGTGGAACCTATGTTGTCCAAAAAATCATCTACTTCAGTAAATTTTCGCATTCCAAATTACCAGGGAACTTTTGGCATTATTCCGGCATTTACGCGAACTATTTGCAACGATTGTGACAGAATTCGCATTACTTCCACAGGCTTGTTTAAAAACTGTTTGTTTGATGGCGGCGTTTTTAACGTTCGGGATTTTATTAGAAATGGCGCAAGCGATGATGAATTGAAACAACTATTTATTGATACCGTGCATCACAAACCCGAAAACGGATTTATAGCTGAAGCTGCCCGAGGAAGTGATGTTTCGGAAAGTATGTCTACCATTGGCGGGTAAATCAAAATACTGTTGCACCTTTTCAAATTTGTCATTTTGAATTTATTTCAGAATCCCACCACCCAGATTGTAAATTTTCCCTGAAAATAAAATAACACACAATCTTGTTTAGCTAAAATCTTTAAATCTTTAAACGTAAATATTTTTCTTCTAACTACCATTTACCTTCATTTTTACTGAATTTTAGATTTATTTTTCACTATCAAATTTATTTTGTTTAATATATTTGTATTAACATTAAACATTTTGTATCTTTGTGCTCAAATATTTAAATGATGAAAGCTAAAAAGAAACTCACTGCCAACATGTTATTTTCAAATTACATGAATTATGTTTTAGAAAATAATGCAAATCCTGCATCAGTTTATTCTTTTGCAAAGGAAAATAATTTTGACGAAGCTGAATTTTACAAATTTTACGGTTCTTTTGAAGCACTGGAAAAGGCTGTTTTTGCGACATTTTTCGACAATACTTTAGAAATGCTCTCCAAAAGTGAAGAGTTCCAGTCTTTTGATGCCCGCAACAAATTGCTGAGCTTCTATTTCACTTTTTTCGAAATGCTGACGGCCAACAGAAGTTATGTGGTTTATGCGCTAAAAATGCATAAAAACAATATGAAAGCTTTGGGCAAATTGTCCGATTTAAAACATCGATTTACCCAGTTTGTAAGCGAGCTGGAAATTGAAATGATTGATGTGAAACAGGATAAATTGAAAAAATTTCAAGAAAAATCGCTTGAAGAAAGTGCCTGGATCCAATTGTTGATTACCATGAAATTTTGGTTGGATGACACCTCCGCTTCCTTCGAAAAAACAGATATTTTTATTGAAAAATCGTTAAACGCAAGTTTCGATTTGATCAATGTTCAACCGTTAAAAAGCATTATCGATTTGGGTAAATTTTTATTCAAAGAAAAAATGAATCCAAGAGTTTAAGCCTATGAAGACGATCGATTATATTCCAACCTCAAAAATTTCACGGGCTTCAAAGTTGGTACAAACAGGTGCCAAAGTGGGTGTTAATTACCTAAAATTTTACGGTGACAAACTGATCAATTCCGAAGTTGATGCCAAAGAAAGATTGAACCAGTCAAATGCCACAGATATTTACGACGGACTCAAAAATTTAAAGGGAAGCGCTTTAAAAGTGGCCCAAATGCTGAGCATGGAAAAAAACATATTGCCAAGCGCTTATGTTGAAAAGTTTTCCTTGGCGCAGTTTTCAGTTCCGCCATTGTCTCCAGCGTTGGTTTTAAAAACCTTTAAAAGGTATTTTGGAAAATCGCCCAACGAAATTTATGATACTTTTGATGCAGCTTCGGTAAATGCAGCAAGTATCGGCCAGGTTCACAGAGCAGAAAAAGACGGCAAAAAATTGGCGGTAAAAATCCAATATCCAGGAATTGCCGGCAGTATTTCTTCCGATTTGGCGATGGTAAAACCAATTGCGATGAGCATGTTCAACATCAAAGGAAAAGGATCCGACCGCTATTTTAAGGAAGTTGAAGATAAACTGATTGAAGAAACCAATTATTTATTGGAAATTAAGCAAAGCAAAGAAATTTCAAAAGCTTGCGCACACATTCCAAATTTGCTTTTTCCAACGTATTATGAAGCGCTTTCAACCGAGCAAATCATCACGATGGATTGGATGACGGGTTTACATCTTTCTGAATTTACGAAAGTAAATACCGATCAGGAAAAGTCCGATAAATTGGGACAGGCTTTATGGGATTTTTTCATGTATCAAATTCATGTGCTTAAAAAAGTGCACGCCGATCCGCACCCGGGAAATTTTCTGATTACAAAAAATACGGAACTTGTTGCGCTCGATTTTGGCTGTATCAAAGAAATACCAAACGATTTTTATGTGCCTTATTTTGAATTGGTGAATCCTGAAATGATCAACAATCCGACTATTTTTCGCGCAAAATTATTCGAATTGGAAATTTTACGGGAAGATGATTCAAAAGAGGAGATTGTGTTTTTTACAGGAATGTTTCACGAAATGCTGACCTTGTTTACGCAACCATTTCAGCAGGAAGAATTTGATTTTTCTGATGCTGTTTTCTTTCAAAAAATTGGCTCATTGGCCGAAAGTTATGCAAAAAGCACCGAGCTTAAAAACATGAACGGAAATCGTGGTTCCAAGCATTTTATTTACATCAACCGAACATTTTTCGGCCTATATAATTTAATGTACGATTTAAAAGCGCAGAACGTAATGATCAATAGCTATAAAACGCTTTAAGATTTTGCAATGATTGCTGCTGATTACATCGAAAATAAAGAGCAAAACGCCATTTCAATAGATCGAATTATTGAAATGGCCTGGGAAGACAGAACGCCATTTGAAGCCATTGAATACCAGTTTGGACTCGCTGAAAAAGAAGTGATTAAATTAATGCGAAACCAATTAAAGTTGAATAGTTTTAATTTGTGGCGCAAAAGGGTAAACAGTAAAATTAGCCAGAAGCATCTAAAAAAGAGAAGCGAAGAAATCTCCCGCTTCAAATGCTCGAGACAACGAGCAATAAGCTCAAATAAAATTTCAAAACGTTAAGAAAATCTGATAAATCAATCAAAATGCACTTCACCCAAAACGACCTCAAAAATCTGGATCGCGTTAAAAAGCTAAATTTCATCAATTCAATTACCGGCATAAAACCCGCAAATTTAATCGGTACAATTTCATCAAATCAAGAGACAAATCTGGCTATTTTTAGTTCGGTGATGCATTTGGGAAGTGACCCCGCACTGTTGGGTTTTGTTTTGCGGCCGGCCCAGGATGTGCCAAGACATACCTTTGAAAACATTATGGAAAATGGTTTTTATACCATCAACCACGTGCGAACTTCTTTTATTGAAAAAGCGCATTACACTTCAACCAAATTCAAAAAAGAGGAATCTGAATTTGAAAAATGTAAGTTAACAGAAGAATATTTGTCCGATTTTATAGCGCCATTTGTGAAAGAAAGCACTTTGAAATTGGGGATGAAGTTTGTGGAAAGTGTTCCAATCAAATTGAACAATACGCTGTTAATCATTGGGGAAATAATGCATTTGATTTTGCCGGATAACGCCATAGACAACAAAGGTTATATTGATCTTGGATTGTTGAATAATGTTGGAATCTCTGGTCTCAACAGTTACTATAAATTGGAAAAAATTACCGATTTCCCTTTTGCGCGCCCAAACGAATTCCCCAACTTTTCTGAATAAACACCCTTTAAACTAAATTTCTTCTATTTCAGTGTGATGTTTGTAACCCGTATTTTGCGATAAAACGCCTATATTTGTTGCTTATAATTTCATATAAAAAATGGATTTAATCAAAGTAAAAGAAGCCCTAGAAATCGTTGTAAATAATGCTCAAAATTTCGGGATTGAAGAGGTGGGTTTTTTGAATTCCTGCGGAAGAATTTTGAAGGAAAATATTTTTGCCGATCGCGATTTTCCGCCATTTGACAGAGTCAGCATGGACGGAATTGCGATTTCTTCGGAAGCATTTAACAACGGACAAAGGAAATTTAATATTGAAGGAATTCAGGCTGCAGGAAGTGCGCAATTAACGCTTCAAAACACCAACAATTGTATGGAAGCGATGACGGGCTCGGTGCTGCCAAAAAATACCGATGCCGTTATTCAATATGAATTGCTGACCATTGAAAACGGAACTGCAACTATAAATTTAGATGCTTTAAAAAGCTTTCAGAATATTCATTTAAAAGGAACCGACAAAAAGCAGGGCGATTTACTGATCAAAGAAAATACGCTTATTTCTCCCGCTGAAATCGGCGTTTTTGCCACCGTTGGAAAATCAACCGTAAAAGTTGCAAAACAGCCAAAAGTGATCATTGTTTCTACCGGCAATGAATTGGTTGAAGTTGGCGAAATCCCGGCCGACCATCAAATTAGAAGAAGCAATGTTTTCACCATGGTTTCTTTGTTGGAAAAACTGCATATAAAAGCCGACACCTTGCACATTTTGGACGATAGAGAAGTACTTTTAACCAAAATAGAATCGTTATTGAACAATTATGATGTGCTTATTTTCAGCGGTGCGGTTTCCAAAGGAAAATTCGATTTTATTCCCGAAGTGTTAAATGAATTGGGCGTTGAAAAACTTTTTCACGAAGTAAAACAACGTCCGGGAAAACCATTTTGGTTTGGCAGAAAAGTTTACACTGAGCCTGGTCGAATTGAAAAAATAGTTTTTGCTTTCCCGGGAAATCCGGTCTCAACTTTTGTAAATTGTATAAAATATTTTAATCCGTGGTATTATAAATCTGTTGGATTGAATTTTGAAAACAAGCAGCAGGCCATTTTAAGCGAAGATTTTTATTTTAAACCAGAACTGACTTATTTTTTGCAGGTAAAATTAAATCAGGTTGAAGGCAAATTGATGGCAACGCCCATTTCAGGAAAAGGATCTGGAGATTTGGCAAATTTGGCTGATGCCGATGCTTTTTTGGAATTGCCGGATGACAGAAGTAATTTTACCAAAGGAGAAATATTCCCAATATTGAATTATAGACAGATTAATCTTTAAATTCGTCAGGCCTAATATTAAGTCCTGTATGATCTACAAATTGCCAATCCAGAAGGGTTGTCATTTTATATATTTTTTGTAGCTCTTCAACCAGTTGAATTCTTGCTTTTTCCTTTAATCCGGTAATATCTGAGGCTTCTTTTATTTTTTCAATAGCTCTTGCATGAACTTGGTTCAATTCTTCTTTTGTAAAAGAATTAAAAGTACTTTGTTGAAAATCGAAATACGAAATATTTGGAGATATAAACACCTCAGGCTGAGGAATTTTGTTTATAATTACTTTTTTATTTATGGTGTCAGTTTCAATATCCAACTTGGTTAAATCATAAGATATTTGAATTGTTGCCGTTACAGCCAAAATAACTTTTTTATCAAAAGAAAACGATTCAATTAAGAAATATTTTGATTTTTCATAGTTGTATATTTGCGAAAAAGAACTTTCAATGACCACTAATTTTCGAACGTTTTTAACTTCATTCAAAATAATTTGAGTTTGTTCTCTTTCACGATCTGAATTGCCTTTTTTTAAGAATAAAAAAGTAATCAGCGCACCAAGGCAAAAAATAAAAAAATAATGAGGTATCTTTCCCATATAGAATGTAAAATCGGTGTGAAATTAATCTTTTTAATTTAATTTTATAGCCCAGAATATAAAATAATTAACATATAAAATGAATATCAGTGAGTGAATTTTCTCATATCAATAAGAAAAACCAGCCAAAAATGGTCAATGTTGGCGATAAAAAAGTGACCAATCGCGCAGCAACTGCAAAAGCCACTATGTTTTTGGGCGCTGAAATTATTGCGCATTTTGGCGATAAAGAGTTGGTCACCAAAAAAGGTCCGGTTTTCCAAACGGCGATTATTGCAGGGATTCAAGCGGTTAAAAAAACTTCGGAACTCATTCCAATGTGCCACCCGTTATTGATAAACGGCGTTGACATTGATATTGAAATTTGCGATAAAGAAAATATTGAGATTGTGTGTACCGTTTCCATTGAAGGAAAAACCGGCGTTGAAATGGAAGCATTAACTGGCGCGACTATTGCTGCATTAACGGTTTACGATATGTGCAAATCCATTTCGCAAAAAATGGTGATTAAAGAAGTGAAACTGGTGAAAAAATCCGGAGGAAAAAGCGACATAAAAAATGAGTAAGCATCAAAAACACGCAAAACTTAAATTAAGGGAAAACGACCATTTTGCGCCGAATGAAATTTCAATTGTTGGCACAAAATGCAGCGTTATTGCTGATTTGGTTCAACAGGTTTCTGCAAAATTGGCGCAGTATAAATTGGCATATTTAGACGCATCGCATGCTGAAGAAACAGAACAAAATGCTGTTGATTCATTTACTTTTCATTCAAATGGAACTACAAATTTTTCAGCAGAAATTGGGCTTAACAAATTCAATCAGCGCATTCAGTTTTCGCAATATGATTTTTTGTTTATCAACGGAAATCATTACCAAGGCGCCAAGCAGATTTTGATTTTAGACAACGATAAAGAAGCTTCTGTGTTGAAAAGATTGGATCAGCTAAACAACATTCAATTTGTTGTAAAATTGACCGATGATGCCAAATATTTCGAATTTTTGGAAGCAAAAAATCCGCAGATAAAAAACTTGCTGTGTTATCAGATTGAGGAAATTGACAAGATTTCAAAGCACATTGAAAATTTAATCAAAGAAAAAATAGCGCCCATTCACGGATTGGTTTTGGCTGGCGGGAAAAGCACCAGAATGGGAACCGACAAAGGCACGCTTAACTTTTATGGAAAAAACCAGCGCGATGTGGCGATTGAATTGTTGGAAAAACACCATTTAAAAACCTATTTATCCGTTAGGGAAGACCAGGATATTGGGATAGAGAATAAAATTACCGACAAATTTGTGGGTTTGGGTCCGTTTGGCGCCATTTGTTCCGCGTTTCAGGAAAATCCGGATGTGGCCTGGCTGGTTTTGGCAACCGATTTGCCTTTTGTGAATGATGAAGTGATTAAATTGTTGCTGAATCACAGAAATCCGTCAAAAGCTGCAACCGCAATCAAAGGAAAAAGCAGTGAGTTTCCAGAGCCTTTAATCACCATTTGGGAACCTAAAAGTTACCCGTTATTGTTAAATTATTTAGGCCAGGGATACTCTTGTCCGCGAAAAGTGTTGCTTAATTCCGACATTGAAATTATTGAAGTTGATGATGAATTCATCAGAAATATCAATACACCTGAGGAATTTAAAGCTGCGCACAAAGAAATAAACGAGGAATAAATTCACAAATTTACAGGGAAACAACATTCAATTTTAAATCCATCATGAACTTCGATAAAGAAAGCTATTTTTTGCGTCAGACCACGTTGCCCGAAATTGGTGAGGCCGGACAAGCGCTCTTGCAGCAAGCAAAAGTGTTGGTGATCGGTTGCGGCGGTTTGGGAAGTCCGGTTGCGGTTTATTTGGCAACAAGCGGCGTTGGGGCATTGCATTTGGTGGATTTTGACACCGTTTCGGTTTCAAATTTACACCGTCAGGTTTTTTATAAAACGGAAGATGTGAATCAGCCAAAAGCAGAAGTGCTTGCCAATGAAATCAAAAAAAGAACGCCTTTCACCAAAGTTTCCTTAACCAATGAAGCAGTCACAAAAAATTCCATTTTAGCATTGATTTCAGGCTTTGATGTGGTTGTTGACGGAACCGATAATTTGCCCGTGAAATATTTGATCAATGATGCTTGTGTTTTGGCGAAAAAACCTTTGGTTTACGGCTCTTTGTATAAATTTGACGGTTATGCGGCAACGTTTAATGTGTTGGGTGAAGATGGAAATTACAGCTGCAATTTACGGGATGCATTCCCCAAAATTGCCACTGATATTCCCAACTGCGAAGAAGCCGGAACGATGAATCCCATAGTTGGGATGATTGCGCTTTTGCAGACAAATGAAGTAATCAAATTAATCACCAAAACGGGCAAATTGCTGACAAACCAATTGCTGATTTACAACGCATTGGAGAATTCACAGCTTAAAATGAAGCTTAAGAAAAACAACGCTTTAGACATACAATCTATTTTTGAAAATTCTGATTATGTGGTTGAAACCTGCGCAAATCAGGATCCTTCTTTGCTGATTTCTGCTTCAGTTTTAAAAGAAAAAATAGGCGATTCATCCTTGGAAATTGTGAGCATTCTTAATAATTCGGAAGAATTTATTCCGTTCAAAGTGCATCAGAAAAAGCCTTACAATGTTTTTGATGTTGAAACTTTTGATCCCAATTTTCAAAAAAACTATGTAATTGTTTGTAAAAAAGGCATTACAAGCTATGAAATTACCTTAAAACTAAAAGAAAAATATCCATTGCTTTCTGTAGTCAGTTTGTCTGAAGGCATCATAAATTATTAAATGCAAAAACCACTAGAATTTTATACTGCTGAAAAAGTTTTTTTTGAGCAGGAACAAAAAAGTTTAAAAAAGCAATTGGCACTTTCAAGTTCCTTGCGACTGATCGTATTTTTAACGGCCGTTGCCGGCATTTATTTCTTTTTTGGCAATGCTAAAATGATGATTTATATAGCGGTAATTGCCGTGATTTTATTCGTTTATTTATTGACTAAACATGCTAAATTGCAATATAAAAGCGATCTCAACAAAGCTTTAATCGAAATAAATAAAACGGAAATCAACGTATTAAACCGGGACTATTTCTCCTTAAATGGCGGAACTGAATTTATAAATCCTGCGCATCCTTTTAGTTACGACATTGATTTGTTTGGCAAAGGATCATTTTTTCAATACGCGAACAGAACCGTTACCAACGAGGGAAAACTGAATTTTGTTGATTTACTGACCAATAATGACATTTTAAACATTCCTGAAAAGCAGCAAGGCATTCAAGAATTAAGTAAAAAACCCAAATGGAGGCAGCGATTTTCTGCATTGGCAAGTTTGGTGAAAGTGGAACATCCCGCAAAGGAAATTGTCAGCTGGATTCAAAATTATAAATCGGTTTTTCCCAAATTTTTGTCCTTTATGCCAACCTTGTTTTCAATAATATCATTGGTTTTAATCGGACTTATAGCGATGCAAATGATCGCCGACCAAATACTGATACTTTGGATTTTTGTCGGATTGGGGATTTCAGGAGTTTATTACAATAAAGTCAGCGAGTTGTATAAAGAAGCGAGCAATGCCAAAGACACTTTTAAGCAATACCATAAATTGCTGAATGAAATTGAAACCGCATCGTTTGATTCACAAATTTTAAAGGAAAAGCAACAGGAAATTGAGACTGAATCTCAAAAAGCATCTGTTATTTTCGGCAAATTTTCTAAAATATTGGACGCTTTTGACCAGCGAAATAACCTGATTATCGCTTTTTTTGGAAATGCTTTTTTATTGCGCGATTCGAAATTGGCTTATAATTTGGAAAAATGGATGGATAGTTATAAATCCAAAGTGGCAGATTGGATTAACGTGATTGCTTTTTTTGATGCACAAAACACCTTGGCAAATTTTGCTTTTAACCATCCTGGTTTTGTTTTTCCCGAAATTGAACAACACAAAAATGTGATTGCTGCTAAAAATTTAGGACATCCTTTGTTGAAAGTAATACAACGGGTAGACAATGATTTTACCATTGAAAACCAACAATTTTTCATTGTTACCGGCGCAAATATGGCTGGAAAAAGCACTTTTTTAAGAACGGTTTCTTTGTCGATTGTGATGGGAAACATGGGTTTGCCGGTTTGTGCCGATGAATTTAAATATTCGCCCATAAAATTAATCACCAGTATGCGCACTTCGGATTCTTTGGCCGACAATGAATCGTATTTCTTTTCTGAATTGAAGCGCTTAAAATTTATTGTGGATGAAATTAAAAATGAGGATTATTTTATCATTTTAGATGAAATTCTAAAAGGAACAAACAGTACCGATAAAGCGATTGGCTCGAAAAAATTTGTCCAGAAACTGGTGAGTTCAAAAGCCACAGGCATTATCGCCACACACGATTTAAGTTTGTGTGAAATTGAAAAAGAAATGCCTGAAGTGCAAAACTATTATTTTGATGCTGAAATCATTGATGATGAATTGTTTTTCGATTACAAACTGAAAGAAGGAATCTGTAAAAATATGAATGCTTCTTTTTTGTTAAAGAAAATGGAAATTATATAGAAATTTTCAAATTTAGGGACTTTTAGGGATGCGAATTCACCCAAACTTCTCCGTCGTTAAAATGCTCTTTTTTCCAGATAGGAACGGTTTCTTTCAAGGTATCAATGGCAAATTCACAGGCTTCAAATGCCGCTTTTCTGTGTGCGGAAGAAACCGCAATAATTACGGGAATATCTCCAATTTGTAATTCTCCAACTGCGTGATGAATCGCTATTTTGTGAATTTGAAACTTTGTCAAAGCCAAATCTGCAATTTTTTGCATTTCTTTCAAAGCCATCGGTTCATAAGCGCTAAAATCCAATAAAGAAACTTCTTTATTTTTCGTGGAATTCCGAACAGTGCCAACAAATAAGGCAATGCCGCCACAAGAAGCATCCTGCACAAAATCGTAACAATCTTGCACCATCAATTTATCAGAAGTAATTAAAATAGCAGTGTTTTTCATTTGATAAATTTATTTTTCCCCAACAACCAACATCAAAAAGAATTATCCTCCGCTTACTGGCGGGATGATTGCCACCACGTCATTTTCTTTTAAAACCAGATTATTTTCGGCATATTCTTCATTTACGGCAATGGCAAATTCTTCGATGTTTTTTAATTTTGAATATTTCAACAGCAAATCCTTTTTTAAGGCCAGCACAGTTTCATCCGATTTCAATTCATAAAAAATTGAATTTTCACCAACCAAATCGGTGGCAATCCCAAAAAATAACAATTGAATTTTCATTTTTAATATTTAAGCAAAAATAAATTATTTCTGCTTAAAAATGGCGCTTCATTTTAAAATTGGTCTAAATAATCTTTTGCGTGATGAATATCACCAAACTAACAATTAGTTTGGTTAATTTTGTTAGAGTCCTAAAATATTTTCAAAAATATGAAGTATGGTTTTATAATCGACAATCGAAAATGCATTGGTTGTCACGCTTGTACAACAGCCTGTAAATCAGAACATGATGTGGCTATTGGAGTTAACAGAACCTACGTGAAGCAGGTTGAAAAAGGAGAATTTCCAAATACGCGAAGAATTTTTTCCGTGATGCGATGCAATCATTGTACTGACGCCCCTTGCGTGGAAATTTGTCCGGTTCAAGCGCTTTACACCCGTGAAGACGGGATTGTGGATTTTGATAACAACCGTTGTATTGGCTGTAAATCGTGTATGCAAGCTTGTCCGTACGACGCTTTGTATATTGATCCTGACACCCATACGGCCGCAAAATGCAATTATTGTGCTCACAGAGTTGATGTTGGCCGCGAACCGGCGTGTGTTTCTGTTTGTCCGGAACACGCCATTATTGCAGGAGACATGCACAATCCAAACACGGAGATTTCGCAACTTTTGGCACGCCAGGCGGTGAAAGTCCGAAAGCCGGAAAAAGGAACCAATCCAAATTTATTTTATATAGATGCAGATGATTCTTCATTAGTTCCGGAGGCAACAGACAGGTCGGGTCCAAGTATGTGGAGTTCACAAGCGCGAGGTGTTGGTCATTTTGCAAAAGCTGCAGAAAAAATGATGTATAGCAATAAGGAGTTCGATTTATTGCAGATGACCATCGACAATGATATTGAAGCGGCTTATCAGAGAAAAGACAGTGAAAATCCGAATTATATTGATGTATTGAACGGAAAAGCCCGCAGGGTTTATGACACGCCGGATAAAGGAATATTGTGGGGATGGGAAGTTTCCACCTATGTATTTACAAAAGCCATTGCTGCAGGCGCATTTTTAATTCCGTTTTTAGCTTTTCTTTTAGGTTATGAAGTTTCGCCAACCGCTAAATTATGGTCGGCAGGAATTTCATTGATTTTCCTTGGATTAACGGGATTGTTCTTGGTAATGGATTTAGACCGGCCAGACCGATTTTTAAATGTTTTATTGCGTCCTCAGTGGAATTCGTGGTTGGTGAAAGGCGGTTATACCATTACTGTTTTCGGATTGTTAGTGACAATTTGGGGAGCAATGACATTCTTTGAAATAAAGACAGGGGAAACTGCATTATTATGGATTACGGCAGTTTTCGCCATATTGTTGGCCGTTTATACCGCGTTCTTATTTGCCCAGGCTAAAGGCCGCGATTTTTGGCAAAGTCCAACCTTGCCGTTGCATATGTTGGTGCATAGCGTTATGGCCGGAACCGCAATTTTTGCGATTGCTTCCTTGGTTTTTGGAAATGAAGACTGGATAGGAATTTTAAGAAACACCATGATTATTGCGTTGCTGGTGAACCTATTTACGTTGGTTACCGAATTGACCATCACACATCCAACAACTTCAGCAAAAATGGTGGTAAAAATGATTGTCAACGGAAGATATAAAAATCTGTTTTGGGGCGTAACCGTATTGGTTGGAAATATCATTCCGTTGGCGCTGTTGCTTTTGGGTTCTGGAGAATTAGTGGCTGTTATATCAGGAGTTTTTGTATTAGCAGGAATTGTTATAACAGAGAAAATTTGGGTGGAAGCACCGCAAAGAGTTCCGTTGGCGTAGGCCCCCTAACCCCCGAAGGGGGAATAATTAAGGTAAATATTAAATATTAAAAGTTAAAGGTTGAAAGCTCAAAGTTGTTAAAGAAAAAATAATTTTTTCTAACAGCTGAATTAAACTCCCTTTCCTTGGGAAAGGGCTGGGGATAGGAAAAAAAATCGTAATTCAAAAATAATAAATTGTAAATCATCATGGGTTACAAGAAACCATCATTTATAGAAGGAATTGCAGAAAAACTGGGAATCATTCCTAATTTGCATAAAGAAGGTTATCAGGAATTTGACCAGGATATGCGTCATTTTACCGATGAACAAGTCGCGCAGCTTTATGAAAATTTTCCGCCGCAGGAAAAATGGGACAATTGGGTAGAATACAATCCGAAAGTTTGGCCAAAAAAGGAAAAAGTCACTTATCAAATTGTTCCGACAACTTGTTTTAACTGTGAAAGTGCCTGCGGATTAACCGCATTCATCGACAAAGAAACTCAGGAAGTCAAAAAGTTTGAAGGCAATCCTTATCATCCGGGAAGCCGAGGAAGAAACTGCGCCAAAGGTCCGGCCACCATCAATCAATTGACAGATCCCGACCGGATTTTATTTCCGTTGAAAAGAAAAGGAAAAAGAGGCGATGGAGAATGGGATCGCGTAAGTTGGGATGAGGTGCTTGACACTATTTCTTTAAGAATCAGAAATGCCATTTTAGAAAATCGCCACAATGAAGTTGCTTATCACGTAGGAAGGCCGGGACATGAAAAATTTATGAACTGGATCTTGCAGGGTTGGGGAATTGACGGACATAATTCACACACCAATATTTGTTCTTCAGGGGCGCGTTTTGGTTACAATTTATGGTATGGTTACGATAGGCCTTCACCAGATCACGCTGAAGCAAAATTTATATTGCTGATTTCTGCACATTTAGAATCGGGTCATTATTTCAATCCGCATGCGCAACGCATTATTGAAGGGAAAATGAAAGGCGCCAAATTGGCCACGATGGATCCGCGTTTATCGAATACCGCAAGTATGTCCGATTATTGGATGCCATCTTATCCGGGAACTGAAGCAGCGGTTTTATTGGCGATGGCGTTATACATTTTACAAAATAAGTTGTACAACCGCGATTATTTAGAAAACTGGACCAACTGGCAAGAGTATTTAAAAGCAAGACATGCGGATCAAGAAATTACTTTTGAGAATTATATTGCTGCAATGATTGATGAATACAAGGAATTTACCCCTGAATTTGCTGAAAAAGAATCGGGTGTAAAAGCCGATATGATTGTGGAGATTGCACAAAAAATTGGTGAAGCAGGCGAACGTTTTGCATCGCACAACTGGCGTGCTGCCGGCGCTTCAAACCTTGGTGGCTGGGCTGTTGCCCGTTGTTTGCATTTTCTGACGGTGCTTACTGGCGCCGTTGGTACAAAAGGTGGAACTTCACCAAATATCTGGAACAAATTTGCCCCAAGTATCCCAAATCCGCCGAAACCACAGAAACAATGGAATGAATTGCATTTTCCAAAAGAATTTCCTTTGTCATTTTTTGAAATGAGCCAATTGCTGCCGCATTTCCTAAAAGAAGGAAGGGGAAAACTCGACGTTTATTTTTCAAGGGTTTTCAATCCGGTTTGGACATATCCCGACGGATTTACCTGGATGGAAATGTTTATGGATGAAAGCAAATTTGGTTTGCACGCCGCCTTAACGCCAACGTGGAATGAAACCGCTTTTTACGCCGATTTTGTCTTGCCGATGGGCTTGGCTTCCGAACGTCACGACATCAATTCTTACGCCACACATGGCGGAACTTGGGTTGCTTTTCGTCAGCCGGTTTTAAGGGAAGCTGCACGAAGAAATGGAAAACCGGTGGCATTAACCTATGAAGTGAATCCGGGAGAAGTTTGGGAAGAAGATGAATTTTTTATAGAATTAAGCTGGCGGATAGATCCCGACGGAAGTATGGGAATTCGCAAACATTTTGAATCGCCTTACCGTCCGGGAGAAAAAATAACCATCGACGAATATTACCAATACATTTTTGAACGCGTGCCTGGATTGCCGGAAACTGCCAAAAAAGAAGGAATCACCGAATTGCAGTACATGCAAAAATATGGTGCCTTTGAAATTGAAAGCGGTGAATCATACAAAAAGAACGAAACCTTATTAACCGAAGCTCAGTTGGCCGGAGCAATAGTGAATGAAAACACCCAAGTTGTTTCCAAAGACGGAAAAAACATTGGCGTGATGATCAATGGAAAGGCGATGGTTGGTTTCCCAACGCCGTCGCGAAAAAATGAGTTTTATTCGCAAACGATGGTCGATTGGAAATGGCCGGAATATGCCACACCAACCTATATAAAAAGCCATATTCACCTCGATAATTTGGACAAATCAAAAGGAGAATATGTGCTGGTTCCAACATTCAGGCTGCCGGCATTGATTCATACCCGTTCAGGAAATGCGAAATGGCTGGTGGAAATCTCAAACAGAAATCCGATTTGGATGCATCCAGATGATGCAGCGAATTGGGGATTTAAAACGGGCGATTTGGTAAAAATGAATACCGATATTGGCTATTTTATCGATAAAGTTTGGGTAACGCAAAGTATGAAACCGGGCGTTGTTGCTTGTTCGCACCATATCGGACGCTGGAGAAGGACACAAGATAAAACAGGAAACCGATGGGCCACCAATACGGTGAATATTGAAAACAATGGCAACGGCGGATGGAAAATGAACACCATTTCCGGCATTGAACCTTTTGAATCTTCGGATAGAGATTCTAAACGAATTTTTTGGAAAGACGGTGGCGTACATCAAAATATTACCCACGCCGTACATCCCGATCCTATTAGCGGAATGCATTGCTGGCACCAAAGGGTTCGCATTGAAAAACCAGGGAAAGAGGAGCATTATGGCGATATTTTTGTAGACACGAAAAAATCTCATGAGGTTTATAAAGAATGGATGAAAATGACACGTCCGGCTCCGGGACCAAACGGCGAACGCAGGCCAATTTGGTTTGAAAGGGCTTTTAGGCCCGATCCATCGATGTTTTATATTAATGACGAAAAGAAAAAAGAAGAATAAAAAAATCCCGCAATCGCGGGATTTTTTTCATAATAAAATTAAGTAAATAGAAATAGCTAAATATATTATTTTAAATTAGCTGTACTGTCAAAAATTTATAAATCAAATCTTTTATGCAAACCAAAAAAGCAATGGCACAGCACTTTTTAAAACTTGCAGCCAAAGGGAACTCAAGAGAAGCATTTAAGCTTTATACCAGGAAAGATTTTAAACACCACAATGTCTATTTCAAGGGCGATGCAGAAACTTTGATGAAAGCGATTGAAGAAGACGCTAAAATAAACCCCGATAAAATTTTTGAAATTCAGCGTGCTTTGGAAGATGGTGATTTGGTTGCCATTCATTCTCGTTTCAGGCAAAACCCAAATGATACAGATTGGGCAGTTATGCATATTTTTCGTTTTGAAAATGACAAAGTTGTGGAGCTTTGGGATTTTGCACAAGCCGCACCAACTGAAATAATCAATGAAAACGGGATGTTTTAATTCAAAATGGAATTTGATTGAATTTCAACAATAAGTATTTTTTATTTCACATAAATTCGGTTTCCGTGTAAATATTCAGAAGGTCTTTTTCCTAAAATCTTTAAAAAAGTGGTGCTGAAAGTGGGCAAGCTGCTGTAACCAACCATCAATGCAATTTCGCCGATGGTGTGTTTCTTTTCAAGCACATATTCCAGCGCCTTAAACATTCTAAGCAAGGTGTAATAATAAATAAAAGTCATTTTCACATCACTTTTAAACAACCGGTGAAGTGTGCGTTCACTCATTCCCAAATAAGCAGTAATTTCTGTAAGCTTAATATTTTTATCTAAATTGTCTTTTAAATAAACAAGGGCTTTTTCCAATCTGGGATCTTTCGGACGTGGAAGCGTCAGCATCAATGGGTCGATTGAAATTTGGGCCAACAACACTTTAAAAGCAGTAACAACAGGAAATCTTTCTTCATCAGTTTCAAAAATATCACCTTCCCATTTTCGCGTATAGCACAGCAATTGCCACAACAACTCATTTACCGGGTAAATTCCCACGTTCTTAAAAAACGCGGCATCGGTTTTAGCTACAGGAAAATACAAGTTGCGCATAATCACCTCAGGTTTGCTGGGGTAAATGGCATGTTCAACATCGGGTGGAATCCACATATAATGTCTGGCGGGCAAAAAGTGTGTTTTTGTACCCGTTTTTATGTAAACAATTCCGCCTTCCGTATAAATAAATTGTCCTTTTTTATGAGAATGTGTATCAATAAAAACCTCGCCCATCAAATCGTGATGGCAATAAATGCTGTGTTCAATTTTATCAACTTCGGTTAGATAATACTTCTCTTTATGTCCGTTTTTTTTCATTTGGCAGAATTGAATAAATCATTGACCATTTTGAATATATGGTTAGTGCTAAGAATGGTTACATTGCATCACAATTAAATTAGGATATACATTCCTGCCTGCCAGCAGGCAGGTTTATTTGAGCAAATTAGTGTTAATTTTTTAAATATTTAGTATGAAATGAGCATAATGATAACATTATTTGAATTCCAATGATGAAATGCGAATTACATATGACCAATAAAAAACAGTAAATATTTACATATGAAATACAACAAAGAAGTAAGGATGGAGCGAATTTTATTCGAGAATTATAAGAATATAATTTTTACGCCTGATGAGGCTGCGAAATTCATCAAAAACAATTCGATTGTTGGGGTAAGTGGTTTTACAAAAGCCGGAGACAGCAAATCCGTTTTGCCTGCTTTTGCCAAACGGGCCGAAACAGAACAGATTCAAATCACGCTTTTAAGCGGCGCTTCTCTTGGATATGATACCGATGCCGATTTGGCAAAAAACCATGCTATTTATAAAAGAATGCCTTTTCAGGCCGATCCAACATTGCGTAAATCAATCAATACGGGCGAGGTTTTGTATGTAGACCAGCATTTGAGTGAAACGGCAGAAATGTTGCACAACCAGCATTTGCCTAAAGTGGATATGGCCATTATTGAAGCCACTTATATTGATGCAAACGGCTATATTATTCCCACAACATCAGTTGGAAATTCAGCGAATTTTGCAGCTTTGGCCGATGAAATCATTATTGAGATAAACGTTTCCATCCCTTTATCTTTTAAAGGAATACACGACGTATTTATTCCGAAACCTTATCCGCACAGAAACATTATTGCCATTACCGATCCTGAAACACGAATTGGAACAGAGTACATAAAAATTGACCCGAAAAAAGTAATTGCCGTAGTATTTACCGATCGTCCGGACAGTCCAGCAAAAATTTCTGCACCCGATGAAAACACCACTGCCATTGCGCAACACATCCTTAAATTTCTGGAAAATGAAGTGACAGAAGGAAGGCTGACCAATGCTTTGTTGCCAATTCAGGTAGGAATCGGGAAAATAGCAAATTCCGTATTGTCGGGTTTTGTAAACAGTCCTTTTGAAAACTTAACCATGTATTCTGAAGTTTTGCAAGACAGCACTTTTGAGTTGTTTGATGCAGGTAAAATGGTATTTGCTTCGGCTTCATCCATCACAGTTTCTGAAGAATGTTACAAAAAATTCATCGGAAATTTTAAAGATTATAAAAATAAAATTGTGTTAAGGCCACAAAATATCAGCAATGCTGCTGAAGTCATCAGAAGGTTGGGAATTATTGCTATCAACACCGCAATTGAATTCGATATTTATGGAAACGTGAATTCAACACATATAGGAGGAACGCACATGATGAACGGAATTGGAGGATCGGGAGATTTTGCCAGAAGCGCCTATTTAAGCATTTTTGTTTGTCCGTCGTCATCCAAAAACGACACCATTTCACACGTTGTTCCTATGGTTTCACACCATGACCATACAGAACACGATGTAGATATTTTGGTTACTGAACAAGGTTTGGCCGATTTAAGAGGATTGGCACCAAAAGAACGCGCGCAAGTTATTATCGACAATTGTATGCATCCCGATTACAAAGAGCAAATGCAAGATTACGTCGAAGAAGCATTAAAACGAGGTGGCCAAACGCCACATGTGATGGAAAAAGCATTCAGCTGGCATCTCGATTTAAAAACACAAGGTTCCATGAAAAAATTGGTAGAAGTTCATATATAATAGTTTGGTTAATTATCTTTAAGAGCTCCTTTTTAAGGAGCTTTTTTAGTTTTAAACAATTAAAATTTAGTTAAGCATAATGGCTCTTGTTTATTGTTTTTGGTTATTTTAGCGATGTTATAAAAAAAATTGTAAAACGGAAACATTTAATAATAGAATGAAAATTAATGTAGTTGCATCATTAAGTTACCGGAATCTTAAAAATAAATAGAACGAATGCTCTTTAATTCAATAGATTTTGCCATTTTTTTGCCAATAGTATTTTTACTCTATTGGTTTATTACAAATAAAAACCTCAAACTTCAAAATTTATTAATAGTTGTATCTAGCTATGTGTTTTATGGCTGGTGGGATTGGCGTTTTTTGGCATTGATACTTTTTAGCACTCTTGTTGACTATTTGATTGGATTAAGACTTTTAAAAGAAGAAAATGGCAAAAAACAAAAAGCACTACTTTGGACAAGCATCATAGTAAATTTAGGTTTTCTTGGATTTTTTAAATATTACAATTTTTTTATAGAAAATTTTACCACGGCCTTTTCATTCTTCGGAAATGAAATTCAAGCCAATTCTTTAAATATCATTTTACCGGTTGGTATTAGTTTTTATACATTTCAAACTTTAAGTTATTCAATAGATGTTTATAATAAAAAGCTAGAACCTACTAAGGACTTTATCGCCTTTACTGCCTTTGTAAGTTTTTTCCCGCAATTGGTGGCTGGCCCAATTGAAAGAGCAACCAATTTATTGCCTCAGTTTTATAAAAAAAGAACATTTGATTATAACAAAGCAGTAGATGGAATGCGTCAGATACTTTGGGGTCTTTTCAAAAAAATAGTAATAGCTGATAATTGTGCAGAATATGCAAATATTATATTTAATAACTCGGATAATTACAATGGGAGTACTTTATTTTTAGGTGCATTGTTCTTTACTTTTCAAATTTATGGCGATTTTTCGGGGTATTCTGATATCGCGATTGGAACCTCAAGACTTTTTGGATTTGATTTGAAGAGAAATTTTGCTTTTCCATATTTTTCAAGAGATATAGCGGAGTTTTGGCGACGTTGGCACATTTCGCTTTCTACTTGGTTTAGAGATTATTTATACATTCCATTGGGCGGAAGTAGAGGTAGGACTTGGTTAAGGGTCAGGAATATTTTTATCATATTTATTGTAAGTGGTTTTTGGCACGGCGCAAATTGGACATTTATTGTATGGGGAGCTTTAAATGCGCTGTATTTTTTACCGTTATTACTTTTAAATAAAAACAGACAGCATATCGGAATTGTTGCACAGGGAAAATACTTTCCTACTTTAAAAGAATTTTTCCAAATAATATTAACTTTTGGGTT
>Ga0209347_1001768_pt1 | contig 32305 bp, 34 predicted proteins | sample AutmiccommuBRH23_FD_187382 | JGI IMG/M metagenome (GOLD analysis project Ga0209347, IMG submission 187382) | Deep subsurface microbial communities from Mt. Terri, Switzerland - Autotrophic microbial communities BRH/23 (SPAdes) (version 2) | ecosystem: Environmental > Aquatic > Deep subsurface >...
CCAGGGCAGCCGCCCCCAGGGCGCGCAGGTTGGCGCAGCTTTCCACTACCCGGTGGTAATTGATCCGGGTTAATCTTTCGTTAAACCGGGGGTCTGAAGGGTACCCGGTTACCAGCAGAGCTTCCTTCAGGCTGGTCCGGGTGGAGTCCACCCGGACCAGCCTGCCGTTCAGGAAGGCGCCGGTACCTTTCAGCGACTGGAAGCACTCGCGCCGCAGCGGGTCGTAGACCACCCCGGCCCTCATTTCGCCGGCCACAGCCAGACCGATGGAAACGCAGAAAAACGGAATGCCGTACACAAAGTTGGTGGTGCCGTCCAGCGGGTCGACGTACCAGGTACAGCCGCTTTTGGTGGCTTCAATATTTCCGCCGAACTCCTCGCCAATCACGACATGGTCCGGGTAGGCCTGCATCAGGCCCCCGGTAATGATTTCCTCGCACTGCCGGTCAACCTCGGTTACCAGGTCGGCCGGGCTGGACTTGTACCCCTTTTCGAAAGAACCGCCGAACCTGTTCCGGATCACCTCACCGGCTTTTTCGGCCAGGCGGGTCGCTGTTTCCAGTTGTTCCCTGCAATCCAGCGCACTTTGTTGCATCTTTGTTGTCAACTCCTATCAAATAGCGACAAAACTAACAGCGAAGGTTCCCTGCCTTTAAATGCCGCCGCCGGCCCTGAGAAGGGCCGGGCAAAACGGCTTTTTGGACATTTTATCATATTTTCCCCGGGGATCATAATAATAAAAATAAAAGACAAAGAGAAAAAAAGCGCTGTCATCCGGACCGGGTATGAAGAAAAAGCAGCTACTGAGCCGGGGTCTCCTCCGTCAGAGCGGCGCAGGCAAGCACGTAAAAAGCCGACTCGGCGCAGAACCAGAGGCCGGAGGGCTGACCCAGATAAACTTCGCCGGCATAGCGCACCTTCTCCAGGGCTCGCTCGCGGTCGCCGTGCAGGCAGGCGCAGTAGCCCAAGATCATCCAGGGATAGTCGGGCGGACCGATATGCACCCAGTCCTGGTGCCGGTTGAACTTCTCGTACAGGTCTGTCGCCCGCGGCGACTGGGGGTCAAGCAGGCCGTAGAGAGCCGGAAAGACCTGGCAGGAGGCGTCGGGGTAGAACTTTTCCCAGTCCGTTTTGGACTTGAAGAACGGCCAGGTCTTGCCGGAATGATAGCATCCGTGACGCCTGTTCCACAGGACCCGCTCGATCCCGCCGGCCACCACCTTCGCTTTGTTATAATAATAAGCGGCAGCGGGGTCTTCCATGGAATGGAGCAGGTCGCCGAAATCTCTCAGCCCCCGGTAGACCTCGCAGTTGTCCATCAGGTACTTGACCGGGTGGGTGGCCAGGGCGTAAGTGAGGCCATCCATTTTTGTCAAGTTGACCATCACGCCGGCCACCTTTTTCAGGCGTTTCCGGTTTTCCCGCGCCCAGCCGGGATTGCCGCTGCTCTTGCAGTAGCCGGCCACCAGGGAAAGGTAGGTAGCGGCGTAGGAGTCCTCGGAGTCGGGCTTTGCGGTTTGGGGTGCGCCGCTTTCATCGTAGCGATAATCCAGCATGGTCCCGTTTACCTCAAGATGGCGCAGGTACCACTCCAGGTAAAGCTCAACCCGGTGGAGACATTCGGGATCACGCAGCATGGCCATGGCGGCGAAGTTGGAGAAGTAAGGGGTGATCCAGCCCTGGTCAGGGTAGCGGGAGATGGCGCCGTCGGAAGGATGCCCGGTCCGCAGGATCTGGCACTGTTTCAGCCATCCGATCTGGGCGGCCATTTTATCTCGCAAGTCGAAAGGACCGGGCGATTCTGTGACTATGGCACTCATCCAGTTCAACTCCATCTATTTTTCTAACATAATATGCGCCGGCAGGATAAAGTTAACTGTCCGCGGAAGATCTGGCGGGGCGAGCAGCGAATGGAGCTGGACGGATTGACAGGACCCGATTTTTTGACCGAATCGCTGAGGCCGCTTGGGCCGCATAAAGGCGGCTTTCCGGCAGGCCCGTCAAACCGCCCGGATCGGGGTCGCACCGGGGTAACGCCGGGCAGGCGGCCGCAGTCAAGGCCCACGGGAGAAGCGGAGGGGCGGGACCGTATGAAAATCACCGCTATTGAAAATAATAATCCAATTCCCGGGCCCACCTTTGAGGAGAGCTTTTACACCCGGATGACTAAAATGCTTCAGGAAAAAAATCGGGAAGCGGGCTTTATTAAGCAGGATTTAGATTGAACAGGGAGAAAACTCAAGTTGAAGAGGGGATGTTATGAATAACCCGCGAATCCTGCTGGTCCTGTTTGCCCTGGCCTTTTTGGCCATCCAGGTGGTGAGTTTCATGGCCGGCATCGCCAGGCACGAGGAACGACAGGCCAGGTTGGAAAAACAGTTAGTACAATATGAGACAAAGGGATTATACGTCGACCTGAAGCTGGACCCGGCCACGGAGCTGAAGAAGGAGAAGGCCAGCATCAAGGCCGAGACGGGGAACTTTATCGTCAAACTGCTGATCATCGCCGGCGCCACCTGTTTTGTCTTTGTCGTAATGAAGCCGGACCGGGGATAAAAAGGCGGTTGAGTCTGAAAATGCCCGGAAGAGGCTTTCCGGGGCGACAGGGAACGTAGCGGAAGATACGCCCGGCCGGATGGCTGCGGGCTGTTTTTTTATGGGAAATCCAGGTTGGCCGGTGCGCCGCAGGGCCGGGAAAGTTTTTAGCATCGAGCCGTCAAAGAATTTTACAGGGCGATGATCTGCCGCGCCGCTTCCGCCAACTGTTTGAGGTTGCGGCACTCGCCGAGGTGGTGACAGAAAGGGGCGAAGACGCTGATGATGGAGTCGTCTTGATCCCAGGTATGGCGGGGGGCTGGATTCAGCCAGATCAGGCGGCTGACCCGCTCCCGGATTTGGGCCAGACAGGCGGTTTCGGGGGGGCGCCAGTTGCTCCTGGCGTCCCCCAGCACGATCAGCGAGGTTCCCGGCGCCAGGGTGTCCAGATAGTTCCGGCAGAAGGAGCGCCAGACCGCGCCGTAATCGGAAAAGGGCGTGCGTGCCGCGCAGGATGTGCGGCGCGCGTTGGTCAGCGCTTCCGCCGGGTCGCCGCCGGTCATTCGGGCGCTGATCTCTGCCACATCATCCACAAAGACAAAAGAGCGCACGGAGCGAAATTTCTTGTGCATGGCGTAAACCAGGAGCAGCATGAATTCGGTGAAAACGGACACCGAGCCGGACAGGTCGCAGAGGACGGCCAGCACGGGGCGAGAGCGGATTCGCTCGCGGCGGCAGAGATAAAGTGCTGCGCCGCCGGTCTGCCCGGCCCGGCGAGACGTGCGGCGCAGGTCGATCCGGCCCCTTTTGGCCGGCCGCCAGCGATAGGACGGCCGGGTGGCGAGCCGGCGGGCCAGGCGGGCCACCTTTTTTTTGATTTCCTCGACCTGGTTTAAGTCCAGGCGGGTAAAGTCAACCTCCGCCAGGTTGGCCCGCCGGGCTGCCTTTTCGCGTTCCGCCGCTCCGGTCCGCCACAATTCCTGGTCCAGTTCCTGCCGGACCAGCTCGTCAAACCGGCGCAGGTTTTCCGCGGCGCCGGGGGTGCCGTCTTTCTCCAGGCTGAAAGCCGCTTCAGACCAGCCTAAAGCGAGCCTGGCCCCGGCCAGCAGACCGTCGTAATCGCAGGCGCCCTTCGCTGCCACCGCATCCCGTACTGCTTCCCGCGCCAGGGCGGCCATGGCTTTCCGGTTTCCCGCGGCCAGCGCGCCCCGCGCGCGCTCCCGAAAGGCGAGGCCGCCCGGGGTTGCTCCTTGCCCTGCCGCCACCGTCTGGGGGCGGCCCCGTCCCGCTCCGCTGCCCGCAGGGCCGCTCCCAGACGGGTGAGCGGCCGCTGTCGCCGCCTTGATCTGTTCGATTTCGCGGCGCAGGGAGGATTTCATGCCGTCCAGCCGGGCGGCGAACTCTTCCGGAAGGAGGCAGGGTCGAACGGTTTTTGATCCGGGCGCGGCGAGAGGAGCGGCTTTATCTCCCGCTTCTCCGCCCGCCAGGGGGGCTAACAGGACGGAGTAAGAAGGCGGGGCAAAATTAAGGTGAAAAAATTTTTCCAGCAGGCGACGGTCCTTTTCTTCCTTGGCCAGGGTGGAAAGGGCGGCCGCCAGCAGCTGCTCCCGCTCAAAGCCCAGCAGCTCCACCGACCGGAAGAAGTCTCTTGTTTCGCCCGGCGACACGCGCACACCGGCCTGCCTCAGCAGGGACACAAAACGGGTCAGTTCAGCCAGCATTCATAAAACCTCGCTAATCGGTCGATCATACAGTCAGGGCAAGCACTCCCAGGGTCAACGCCTCGATCTCCGCGAAAAAGCGTTCCGCCTGCCGTCCGGGGGCGTTGCCGGTCAGGTCCAGCAGCGCCGCCATCCGCATTTTCAGCTTTCCCGCGTCATAGGTTGCGGAAACGTCCCCGCTGTGGTGAAAGGTTGACAGCGAGGCTGCCGGACCGCCAGGGGCGCCCCCGGCGCGGAAGCCCATCTCGCGGCGCAGCCGGTCCAGATCCAGGGCAATCCCTTTGATCTCCCGCCCGATTCTCAGTCCATTCACCCCCACCTGCTCCCGCAGCCGGGAAGCCAGGGCGGGGGTAAGAAGGGCCGGGCTGTCCAGGTGGACCCGGTACGTCACGGGGCCGCCGGCAGCCCCGGCGCGGAAAGACACCGCGCTGCCCCCGCCGTACCGCAGCATCAGCTCTCCCACCGGCCGGTCATAGGAAAGAGACGCGCCGGTCTGGCCGTTGACGAATTCCGCCCAGCCGTTCCCCTCCGTTTCCCCCGACGCCTCCATGATAATCGGGCCGACGGCCGGCGGGGCGCAATTCTCCTCCGGTTCCGCGGTAAAAGCGGCCAGCACCTCGCCCAGGGCGATGCTGCCGATGCAGGCCCGGCAGTAGTACTCGCTGTCTCTGGCGTGAGTGACGAACCTCACCCTTGCCACCGCGACGCCCCCCTGAACCATCAGGCCGGACAGGGCGGTGACGGCCACATCGTGGGAGGCCCAGGTTTTATTGAACTGGCCGGCCAGTTCGCCGTCTTCCAGGTTGAGGTGCTCCACCAGGGAAAGCGCCGGGACGATGTCCTCGATGGGCCTTGCCCTGGCCGTGATCACGATTTTCTGGTCGGTCGCCGGCCGCCAGCTGTGGGCCGCCGGGGTTTCTTCCGGGCTGAAGAGCAGGCGGACCACCTCTTCCGCCAGGTCCGGGGAGGAAATGGTAAAGTAGAGGTAGCCCTCGCCGGTTTCCAACCGGATCCCTTCCGCCTCCATCTCTTCGCCCCGGGCCGAGAGCCCGGGGCGCCCGGCCATAAAGGTGACGGCCGCCGGTCTTTTTGTTTCGTTCCGGGTTAAAATTTCTATTTTCAACGTTCTCTCCCGCCTCAAGCAGTATGTTTCATTCCATCATAGACCTCAACTGCCCCTTGAACCAGCGGCGATTAAAACGGTCACGGCCGGGCCGGGCTGCCGGAAGGTGTCAGCTTTTGACCGGCCTTCAGGCAAGCGAGTTTTCAGGTTTTCCCTTGTAAACCTTCACCCATTGCTGCAGCCATCAATCTATTGTCGAAAGTCAATAAATAAAAATATATGAATTTCAAAAACTAACACATTTTGCACCGAAAAGCTTGCCGCATGTATAATATTCCAATACTATAGTTTTTATTATAAAATTGATTTCATAATATACTCCTAATTTATATCTACATACATGCTCAGGGAGTGTTTTTCCGTCAAATGACCATATATCATTAAAGCTATCTTTTGTAAGTGCGATAATTCGCTCTCTGTCTTTATCTTTATCATTTTGAGTGCGACTAGATTTTTTCATTTCTATTGCGATTAAATTATCTTGGCAAATATTATGACCGCGGCTATGTACAATTAAATCACAGTTAATTTTTATTATCTTTTCGTTAGGCCCTTTTATTGTTTTTAAAATGGTTTTTAATTTACCGCCTTTATTTCGATTGTATTCTACATCAACAAAATATTCTTTATAATGAGTATTTTTTATTACTTCGCGTAAGTGTAGCATGAGTGCTCCACATAATGTTCGTTCTGACACTTTTGTCATCAATAACTCCATGTCTTTAATTAACATATGATTATTTGCTTGTTCAAAAATCTCTATCAAATCATTTATCATCTAAACATCCACCCGTATCATCATTTTTAACTTCACCTTATAGACCCCCATGTGGCACCCCGTGCCACACCATCAAATAAATGAAAACTGGATATACTTTTACTACGGCAAAAGGTAGAAATGTCTTGGTGCGATTGAGCCCGATATTATAGACTGATTACGGCTTCCTGCTTGCACCACAAATTGTTGCCATGAGCACGCATTATAGACATTAGTCACGCTATCTCAAATCCCACCAAATTCAGCTTGTTAGACGTACTAATTCGTGACTTTCATGTTGTAATGATTTCCACAGAGAATTAATTTTTCCTTTTTCCAATAAAAAAATTTCCACAATATTGTCACAAAAAAGATGTTGTGAAAGCCACGTGTATAAAAATGGATATTTTTTTACTGGTGTAGCTCAACAGGTCGGAGCAGTCAACTTGTAATAGGCATGTTGTTCGTTCAAGCCGAACCACTGTGGGGTTGCCGGGGTGATTTGGTCTTGGACAAATTTCAATAATTGAAAAGAGGAAATCTGTTAAAAATAGTAGAAAGCTCCGTAAACGCGTAAACGACGAAAGGGTACATGAATGTGGCAAAAATACAGTTAATCGCCACGGCCGCCTTCGGCCTGGAGGCCGTGGCGGCCCGCGAGGTGCAGGCGTTGGGATACACTGATGTCATGGTGGAAAACGGGAGGGTGACTTTTGCGGGGGACCTGGAGGCAATCTGCCGGGCCAACCTGTGGCTGCGGTCGGCGGACCGGGTGCTGGTCCGGATGGGGGAGTTTCAGACGCTGAGCTTTGAGGAGCTTTTTCAGCAGACCAGGGCCCTTCCCTGGGCGGACTGGCTGCCTGAAAACGCCGCCTTCCCCGTCGACGGCAAGTCGGTCCGGTCGCAGCTCCACAGTGTTCCGGACTGCCAGGCCATCGTTAAAAAGGCGATTGTGGAAAAGATGAAGGAGCGCTACCGCCGCGATTGGTTTGAGGAGAACGGCCCCCGCTACACGGTGGAGGCGGCGCTCTTAAAAGATATGGCCACGCTCACCATCGACACCACCGGGGCGGGGCTGCACAACTTGTTGGCTATTTCTATTCTGTCGGATAGCCCGGGCGAGTCTTTTTTACCAGATCCCTCAGTACGGAAATCTCTAAATCTTTTTCACCAAGTATTTTCTTCAGCGTATTATTTTCCTTTTCCATTTGCCGAAATTCTTGGGGTGATGGTACATATGTCCTTACCTTCCTGGCATTTGCATCTGTTTCCCCCCAGGCTTTATATTTGGATTCTTGAATCCAGCGGTATAAGGTTTTGGCGTTAATTTCGTGTCGCTTGGCAACTGAAAGAGCGTTGCCGACTTGCCTTTCGCTTCCTTGACAAGTTGTTCTTTGAAGTTTTTAGGGTATCTCTGGCGTTTCATCTCGTATCCCCCTCTGTTTAATATTAGTTTATATCAATAAGGGGGTATGACTCAAATCTAATTAAGGGGCTAAATAGTTAGCACATACGAAATGGGTTGTTGTTTGCGTTTTTCGAAAATACCTTGGTATCTAAGCGTTTAGGAATTTTTCAGTAAACCCTGCTTATTTACTTTAAATTGCCGCTAATGTCCGTGCCATATCCGCTGTTTTGATCCACAAATTCATATTTTCAAACCGGCCGCCAATATGGCAATTGTTAATGAACCGCCCCTTGAAAGTATATTCCATTTTATTTAAAGCCGCATTCATTCCAAAGGAACCGGCCCGGCTGAGACTATAGATTACACCCATATTTAATTTCCACATTTCCTTTTCAAGATAATCTAAAAGCATTGTAAGCAGGCCGTGTCCCCGGTGTTCGACCAAAGTGGCACAATCCGTTATTTCCGCATTCAAGTTGTCATAGTCTATTTCTGCCGAAGCAGCACTTACCGGTCTGCCGTCGTAGAAAACGGCCAGAAAGTGCACATGGGATTTCATGACTCTTTTGACATAGGCCAGATCCCGAAGAGGGCTGGGATAAGAGGAAAAGATTGTTCGATACAGCTGCACCAGCGCTTCCGCATCACCGGCCTCCACGGGTTTAACCGAATAACCCTCCGGGAGCGCGAGTTTACTTTGTGTTTTTTTTTCCTAATCCGGATTAATATTTCGTTTTCCCGGTCAATATAGGGACTCCGGCTCCTGTGGGAATCAACAAAGTATGAATGGCAAAAAGCCTCCCGTCCCTTAAAAAAACGTGGAAGCCGGCCTTCCAAACGATAACCGGCCGCTTCCAGATAAGGTGTGGCATCCTCCAGGGCGTAGAATATCACTTTACTTAATTGGTGATCCCTTGCGGTGCTTATTAATTCCAGGGCCAGCCCCGGCAAATCCGGCCCCTGATAGTTTTGTACCTTTAACCGGCAGTTGATCGGATCTATAAAAACCCTGGCCCTGTAGCCACCGCCATTAATCTCTTTTACAAAGCCATTTGCATCACTGCAGGTTTCTGTAGCATTATTCATCGTCAGATCTTCCGCCCCCCTGCCATACTTAAACCCAATAACATAGTTTAACAGCATGTGCCCCGGAACACACGACGCCGTCTTTCACGCAAATTGCCCTTGGGCACCAGACTCAACTGATTGCCCGACAGCAATTTTTCCAGGCCTACGGGGTCCTTATCCTTTAAGCGGGGACATGTGCGGCAATTGTCGCACGGGTCGTCGGTTTGCCGGGGCTCAGCATATGCCGTCACCACACCCTCATAGTTGCGCAGGATAGCCTTCCGTTGCGACTGGGATATCAAATATTGCGGCCCCACGGGTATCTTTCCGCCGCCTCCCGGTGCATCAATCACGTAGGTGGGTACGGCCAGGCCTGATGTATGTCCCCGCAACAGCTCAATTATTTCGATTCCACTGGATATAGACGTGCGGAAATGCTCAATACCTGGTGAAAGATCGCACTGGTAAAGGTAATAGGGACGTATCCTTATTTCCAAAAGCCGGTGCATCAGATCCTTTATCACATAGGGACAATCGTTGACGCCCTTTAAAAGCACAGTCTGATTCCCCAGGGGCACTCCCGCGTCAGCAAGCATGGCACAGGCCTCCTTGGCTCGATCCGTAACCTCTTTAGGGTGATTGAAGTGCGTGTTTAGCCAAACGGGATGATATTTTTTTATAACCGAACACAGATCGGCAGTGATCCGCTGGGGCATAACCACCGGCGTCCGGGTGCCGATGCGGATTATTTCCACATGCGGAATCATTCTAAGGCTGCCCAGCATAAATTCGAGGTGTTCATCCGAGATACAAAGGCTGTCTCCCCCCGACAATATTACATCCCGTATTACAGGTGTCTGCCGGATATAATCCAACGCCCGGTTCACTTGCTCCTGCGGGCTGGTCCGGTCACTGGCGCCGGCAAAACGTCTTCGGGTGCAATGCCTGCAATACATGGAGCACTGATCGGTAACCAGTAAAAGCACCCTGTCCGGGTAGCGATGGGTCAGTCCCGGTACCGGCGAATCCACATCCTCATGGAGGGGATCTTCCAGGTCGTAATCACCGTCCTGTAATTCTATGGAAAGCGGTACAGCCTGCCGGCGGATAGGATCGTCCCCGTCATCCGGGTCCATAAGCGTTGCGTAATACGGTGTGATGGCCATGGGCATGGTTTGCAATGAAAAAGCGGTTCCCTGTTTTTCTTCGGGAGACATGTTTATTACTTCATTCAGGGCTTCCACCGAGGTCAGGCGATTTGCCAACTGCCAGCGCCAGTCGTTCCATTGGCCACCGGAAGTTTCCTTCCAGCGGGGAATTTCATGATAATCCCGGGCCATGTCAAGTCGCCTCCGTGTTGTGCAAGTTCTCTCCTGTAGTATAAAAAAATCCTGTATCTTTTATTCTTTGGCGCCGTTTGCTTAATTGACAATAAATCCCACCCAGCATATCAGAAAGCAAAAGAAGGAAAAATAATAGATATGTTAAAATAAAACAAAGGAATATTCTTCCCCCGGCGATCGTTTTCATGTTTGTAAGGGGATAGATAAGAAAAAACCAGGGGGGCAAAAACGATGAATTGCAAATTTGAATTAACTGAACAGCCGGCACAGCCAGTACTTTCCGTCCGCACAAGGACCTCCGTTGGCAATTTGCCACAGGCGTTGGGCAAAGCATACGGGGCTATCATTCAGTATCTCAATGAAATTGGTGAGCAACCATTAGAAGCGGCTTTTGCGGCGTACTACAACATGGACATGGAGGATCTCGATGTAGAGATCAGGACCACGTCAAAGTCACATTATATGATTAGACACCAATTAGTTCCAATGCACGCTCAGCATTCCAGCTGAGTTTCCGTAAAGCCGAAGCAATACATTTCACATAATCCACGTAAAAACCTTTCCGTCCACAGCGATAATATTGTCAGTACTCTGAAAGGCAAGCCAGTCACCCACTGTCCGGTCAACCTCGTCAGCATTCACGGCTTGGATGGTCCGGCGTAAAGTGGGTTCACTTGGCGGAATATATTTCTAAAAGCCTGTCACTATACTTGCAGCCAAGCCGCTTGAGCATTTCTTGCGATAAATTAGCAGCCCATTCACCAATGCCGATAAAACTTTTCGCCCCCGACAAAAGAGCACAGATTACCACAGCCAGGACAGAGGTTTGGTCGTGCCGAATGCCACGCGGTTTTCGGGGGTCCTTGATCCTTGCCACATGTTCTAAAAGACCCCCTTTGGTGTGGATCGGTACTGCATTTAAATCAATTAGTGCTTTCTCCCCTCCCTCATATTCAGGCGGGAGAAAAGAAGCAGATAAAATCTTCCGGGCGTCTTTGTGCAGTGGTTTTGTAAAAATGGTCTTGCTCTCCCCGTGGTAGTAATAGACACCGGCCTTGCGCCCGTAACCACTGGTTTTACCAAGTGGAACCCATCCGGCGGCCCGGTAGCAGGTACCGGCAAAACGGCTGTGATCCACAAAAGTTTCCGCTATCAAAACCGTGTGGCCATGTATGGCCAACCAGTCCGCCGGCAGTCGCTTCATGCTGAGGGCCAGCACCTTTGAAGCCAAATTCTCGATTTGGCTGCCGGGGAGAATTAAAAAGCGCCGGTTGTTTTCATGCTGTGCTGGATTTTGCTGGCCGCTTCCGGATGCGGTAAAACTTCCTCCCCTGTCGCATCCCGGGACAAAGGCCCGGCGGCCGAAAAGCCCGTGAAGAAAATTATTAACCCTTGCTCCCTGATTACCAAAGAAGAGGCGGAGGCCGCCCTGGGCGAACCGGTGAAAGAACCAGAATACGAAGACACCAAAAACCCGTTGGGACAGAAGCTCTGCCACTATAATCCAAACTCGGAGTCTTCTCAGAAATTTATTCAGATTTCCTTAGTTCAAAATGAAGGCATGTCGAAAGCCCTGCGCGAGCAGGAATACAGCGCGGCAAAACTTTTTCAAGAAACCAAAGAAAACTTGGTCGAGACTCATCAGCCTGTGCCGGGAATCGGCGAGGACGCGTTTTGGGGGACGCCCGGCCTGCACGTTTTAACGGGCAACGTTTACTTTGTCATCGGTGTCGGCAACACCGACCTGCCGGCAAACCTCGAACTGGCAAAGAGCCTGGCCCAAAAAGCGGTCAGCCGGCTATAAAGACTGCCGCTATGAGCGGAAAAACTGGCAGGCATAATAAATCATGGAGGGATGAAGATGTTAAAGAACTTGAAGAATTTAAAGATGTTCACGGCCGGGTTTTTAGCCTGTTTGGTGCTGACGAGTCTTTTGTCGGCAGCTTTTGCCGCCGAAGATCTGAGCAGTCAGCTTGTAATTGGCATGTTGTTCGTTCAAGCCGAACCACTGCGGGGTTGCCGGGGTGATTTGGTCTTGGACAAATTTCAATAATTGAAAAGAGGAAATCTGTTAAAAATAGTAGAAAGGTCCGTAAACGCGTAAACGACGAAAGGGTACATGAATGTGGCAAAAATACAGTTAATCGCCACGGCCGCCTTCGGCCTGGAGGCCGTGGCGGCCCGTGAAGTGCAGGCGTTGGGATACACTGATGTCATGGTGGAAAACGGGAGGGTGACTTTTGCGGGGGACCTGGAGGCAATCTGCCGGGCCAACCTGTGGCTGCGGTCGGCGGACCGGGTGCTGGTCCGGATGGGAGAGTTTCAGGCGCTGAGCTTTGAGGAGCTTTTTCAGCAGACCAGGGCTCTTCCCTGGGCGGACTGGCTGCCTGAAAACGCCGCCTTCCCCGTCGACGGCAAGTCGGTCCGGTCGCAGCTCCACAGTGTTCCGGACTGCCAGGCCATCGTTAAAAAGGCTATTGTGGAAAAGATGAAGGAGCGCTACCGCCGCGATTGGTTTGAGGAGAACGGCCCCCGCTACACGGTGGAGGCGGCGCTCTTAAAAGATATGGCCACGCTCACCATCGACACCACCGGGGCGGGGCTGCACAAGAGGGGCTACCGGAAGCTCAGCACGCAGGCCCCGCTCAAGGAGACTCTGGCCGCGGCTCTGATCAGCCTGAGCTATTGGCGTCCCGACCGGCTGCTGGTGGACCCCTTCTGCGGCTCCGGCACCATACCCATTGAGGCGGCCCTGATCGGGCTGAACTTGGCCCCCGGCCTGAACCGGGAATTTGCCGCCGGGGGGTGGCCGAACCTCCCGCCCAACTTGTGGCAGAGGGCCCGCGAGGAGGCCCGCGACCTGGCCGACCGCGGCCGGAAGCTCATGATTATGGGCTCCGACGTGGACGGCGAGGCGCTTTCCCTGGCCCGTTACCACGCCCGCCAGGCCGGGGTGGACAGGCAGGTCGTCTTCCGGGCAATGCCGGTGTCGGAAATCCGGTCGGAGGAGCGGTTCGGCTTTGTCATCTGCAACCCTCCCTACGGCGAGCGCCTGGGCGGGCAGAAGGAAGTGGAGAGGGTGTACCGGGAGATGGGGAGGGCCTTTAAAACGCTCGACACCTGGTCCTTCTACGTGCTCACCGCCCACCCCGGCTTCGAGCCGCTTTTCGGACGGCGCGCCGATAAAAAGCGCAAGCTCTACAACGGCCGCATCCAGTGCAACTACTACCAGTTCCCCGGTCCTAAACCGCCGCGCCGGGTGCCCGTGGAAAACGCCGCCACGCCGGGGCCGGGTTCAACGATTTCTTAACTGCGCGCCAATTACGACTTGAAAGGCGGTGGAGTTTCGATGGATTTTTTTCGCTCGCCTGAATCCGTCCGGGCCGGCCTGACCCGGCAGGGCTACCTGGCCACCGGCCGGGTGGCCACCACCCTTTTCCTGGCCGGGCGCCTGAAAAAGCCGCTGCTGGTGGAAGGGCCGGCCGGGGTGGGCAAGACCGGGCTGGCCGTAGCGCTCGCCGGGGCTCTCGGCGCGGCATTCCACCGCCTGCAATGTTATCCGGGCCTGGATGAATCAAGGGCCCTTTTCGAGTGGAACTACCAAAAACAGCTTCTGTTTCTCCAGGCCTGCCGCACCGGAGAGGAAGGCTGGGAGGAAGCGCGGGAGGAACTGTTCACCCCGGATTTTCTCCTGGCCAGACCGGTGCTGAAGGCCTTTCTGACCGAACAGCAGGCTGTGCTCCTGATCGACGAGGTTGACAAGAGCGACGAGGAGATGGAAAGCTTTTTGCTGGAAGCCCTCTCCGAGTACCAGATCACCGTGCCTGAGCTTGGCACCGTCCGGGCGCGGCACATCCCGCTTACCGTCCTCACCAGCAACAGCTCGCGGGATCTGAGCGACGCCCTGAAAAGGCGCTGCCTGCACCTTTACATCCCCTACCCGAACGTCGAACAGGAGTTGGCCATCCTCCTGCTGAACCTGCCCGGCATCAAAAAGGGACTGGCCCGGCGGCTGGCGGAGTTCGTCCGGGACGTGCGCCGGCTGGCGCTGAAAAAAGCGCCCAGCATTGCCGAAACCCTGGACTGGGCCAGGACGGTGCTGCTCCTGGGCGAGGGCTGCCTGGACCGGGAACTGGCGGCGGACACACTGAACGTGCTATTGAAATACGAGCAGGACGTGCAAAAGGTCCAGGAGAAGCTGAACGCGTTTTTGCCGGAGGAGAGGACCGGCGGGGAGAGCGGGGAAGACGGCGGGGAAGCGAGGGCGGCTGGTTTCTCTCCGGAGGCGCGGGCGGTTTTGCCGCCGGCTGAGCCCGGGCGAAGCGGGTCCGTTGTCAAACAGGTTGGCGGCGGCGCGCCCGCCGTTCCCGCGACCAGGACGAGGCTGGACGAGCTTTTGGAGCGGTTTGATTTTTGATCTGTTCTTTGATAGCCCGGGCCGTTCGACCGTTTGTTGACGCGCCGGAAACAGGAACTGTATAATACAGTCAGGGGTGACTTTTTATGACGGTGGCAAATCCGCGCCTCATGTTCAATTACGATGATTACTGCCTTTTGCCGGAAGACAAAAGGGTAGAATTGATCGGGGGGGATTTCTGCTTGGTTCCTTCACCCAGCGTCATCCACCAGCGGGTAGCCGCAAACGTTGAAGACATCCTGCGCGCCTTTGTCCGGGATAATGCACTGGGAGAAGTGTTTGACCGATCTTTAAACCCGCCGCAAGTTGCCGGGCTTCAGCCCGAGTAAACAGGCCGGCTTTAAAATGGCTTTAGCCAGAATCTTTTACGAACGCTTGTTTCAATGATAGGAGTATGCTATATTATGGAGATAAGGTTATTGGCCCGGAGCGCCGTTTATTTAGGGACGTTATAATTCAGTGCCCGGCATTTTATGGCCTCTATCCTATATTTTCCAGGCAAGCAAGAACCGTCCCTACTTGCTCTCCTTGCTCTAAATATTATAACGGGAGTTTACTGCATGACTAAGATTATAATTGGTATATCTGGTGCGTCAGGCGCTATTTATGGCATTAACATTCTCAGCGGATTATGCAAGGCGGGGGTGGAAACACATCTTATTATCAGTTCTGCCGCCGAAATAACCATAAAGATGGAAACAACCTCTTCTGTTGAAATGCTTGCAAAAATGGCGCATTTTCATTATTTGATCAAAGATATAGCAGCCCCTCCGGCCAGCGGCTCTTTTTTGCACCAGGGTATGGTGGTCGCACCCTGCAGTATGAAAACTCTTTCGGCTATCGCCAACGGTTATACCGACAATTTAATTACCCGTGCCGCGGATGTAACGATTAAGGAAAAACGCAAGCTGGTGCTGCTCGTGCGGGAAACTCCCCTGAGCTCTATTCATCTGGAAAATATGTTAAAATTATCTAATATCGGTGTAACAATCATGCCCCCGGTACCATCCTTTTACCAGAAACCGCAAACGATTGAGGATCTTGTAAATCAGACGGCCGGACGGGTACTGGATTTTCTGGGCATTGAAAATTCCCTGGCCAAAAGTTGGCCTGAAGTAATAGCGAACGGACAAGAACAGAGCAAAGACGGGCACTAAAGATTAGCTTATATAAAAACGGTTTGGATTATCGAAAAGTGGAAATCTTTCCATTACGCCACAAGACAACCGGAGGTTAGCATGGCCGCATTGATTACAATTGCCGGTTTGGGAGCGGGGTCTCCCGGCCAGGTCACCCGGGAGGTTTTGGAAACCCTGAAAGCCTCCAAACGCAATTATTTTCGCACCGGGCGGCACCCAGCGGCGGAATGGCTCCGCCAAAACGGAGTGGATTACGTGACCTTTGACCATTACTATGAAAGCGCTGCGGACTTCAAGGAGGTCTACTCGCGGATCGCCGGAACCTTGTTGTCCGAATCACTCAATGCGCCACTGGTCTATGCCGTGCCCGGCCACCCGCTGGTGGCGGAGGAATCGGTCCGGATAATCCTGGCCAGGGCCGGCCAGGCCGGGGTCGAGGTCGATATCCTGCCGGGGACGAGCTATTTGGACGCCCTGTTTGTCGCCCTGAAACTGGACCCGGGCCCGGGGCTGATGCTTGTGGACGCCCTACGCCTTGATGAACTAAAGCCATCCCCGCAGGCCGGCGCCATCGTTACCCAGCTCTACAGCCGGCGCGTGGCTTCAGACGTAAAGCTCACCCTGCTCGAAACATACCGGCCCGAGCAGCGGGTTACCCTGGTCCGGGCGGCCGGCGTGCCGGGCGAGGAAATAATTCAACAGGTCTGCCTGTTTGAAATAGACAGGCTCGCCTGGGTGGATCACCTGACCAGTTTGTATATCCCGCCGGATGATTGCCGGACGGCGGGCGGCGGGCAGGACGCCGCGCCCGTTGAAGTGGAGGTGATCCAGGTTTATGAAGAAAACGCGGCTATCGAAAATGTGGGCCAGTTGGACGGGGATGTTCCGGGATGCGATTACCCGCTGGACCCGCTGGTTCAAATTATGGCCAGGCTGCGCTCCCCCGGCGGGTGCCCCTGGGATCGCGAGCAAAGCCACCAAACTCTAAAGCGCTACCTGTTGGAGGAAACCTACGAAGTCCTGGAAGCCCTCAATGAGGAAGATATGTATAAATTATGTGAAGAATTGGGAGACTTATTACTACAAATCGTTTTCCACGCCCAGATTGCTGCAGAAAACCGGCATTTCGGGATGAATGACGTGATCTCCGGCATCAGCGAAAAGCTTGTCCGCCGGCACCCGCATGTATTTGGGACGGCTACCGTCCGGAACAGCAGTGAGGTCAAGGTAAAGTGGGAAGAGATCAAGGTCCGGGAGAAAAAGCAAGAAAGCGGACGGACGACTGCTTTGGACGGGCTTCCTCAGTGGCTGCCCGCCTTGATTAAGGCGTTCCGGCTGCAGGAAAAGGCGGCCCGGGTGGGCTTTGACTGGCCCGATTACCGGGGCGCTTTTGAAAAGACGAAAGAAGAACTGCTCGAGTTGAAAACAGCCATCGCCGGTGGCCACCAGGGAATGGTTGAAATGGAGGTCGGTGACCTGCTCTTTTCCGCCGTAAACTTGGCCAGGCTTTTGGGGGTGGACCCGGAAGCGGCTTTAACCGGTACAAACGGTAAATTTGTGAGGCGGTTTGCTTTCATTGAAGAAGCAGCCCGCGCAGCCGGCAGGGATCTCCAGCAGTGCACCCTGGAGGAACTGGATGCCTGGTGGGAGGAGGCAAAAAAAGAGGAAAAAGGGAAAAAAATAAAGGAAACAATTTCTTGCGGGAAGGAAACGCGGTAAAAATGGCGAATAAGTAGAGTTATTATCTATAATGCGCAGGAGGGATTATATGAACAAGGCAGAATTAATTTCGAATGTTGCGGAAAAAGCGGAATTTACCAAGAAGGATGCCGAAAAAGCTGTTTCCGGTGTGCTGGATGCCATCGGCGAGGCACTGGCCAGGGGTGACAAAGTCCAGCTGGTCGGATTCGGGACATTCGAAATCAGAGAAAGGGCGGCCAGAAAAGGGCGGAACCCGCAAACCGGTGAAGAGATCAGCATCGCTGCCGCCAAGGTGCCTGTCTTTAAAGCAGGCAAGACGCTGCGCGACGCAGTGGGCAACGGAGAGTGACACAGATAAAAATAATCAGACTTTAAAGTCTGATTATTTTTAATCTGACTTGGCGAAGGGCGGGGTGAATGTTGCGCCTGGATAAATTCCTGAAAGTATCCCGGGTGATCAAACGGCGCACACTTTCCAAAGAGGTTTGCGACCGCGGCCAGGTGGCGGTCAACAGCCGGACGGCCAAGGCGGGAACGGAAATCAAGCCGGGGGACGTAGTAACCATAAACTTCGGCCACAGGCGCCTCGAATTCGAGGTCGCGGAAGTGCGCGAAAATGTGCCGGCCCGTGAGGCAGCTGCTTTATACAAGATCATTGAGGAATCGGTTCTGTCTAAAAGTGAGGATATTTGAACTACATATTAAAGACCCCTTTCGAAAAGACTAAGAAAAAAGTCGCGGGAGGGGATTTTTTTGTTCCGGCGTTACCTGATTCATATTGCCATGATCGCAATCCTGGCCCTGGCGGCCGCGCCCGGCTGCGCCAAAAAGCCCGCGCCGAAACCGGCCCGGCCGGAAGCACCGGCCGGAGACGAACCGACCATATCGCTGTACATCAATAAAACCGGTGAGAAGAAGAACATCAAAATGGAGGAGTACGTACAGGGTGTGGTGGCTGCTGAGATGGACACCAAGTGGCCGGTGAATGCCCTGGCGGCGCAGGCCATCCTGGCGCGAACCTTTACCATGGAGAACATTGAGTCCGGGCGGGTGAAACAGCTTCACGGCACGGACGCCTCGACCAGCGTGGAGGAATCCCAGGCCTACGATCCCACAAAGATCAACGACAACGTCCGGCAGGCAGTGGAGCGTACCCGGGGTGAGGTGATCACTCAGGGCGGAAAATACATCCACGCCTGGTTTTCAGCCTGCGACGGGGGGGTGTCCGCCACGGCGGCAGAAGGGCTGTCCTACACCAAGGAGCCCACACCCTATTTAATAGGAGGCGTCCAGGACGGGTGCCTGTCCATTACCGAGCCCAAGAACCGGACCTGGGAGACACGGGTGCCGCTTGACCAGGTGCGTGCGGCGGTGCAAAAGGTTACCGGCAAGGAGACCGGGCCAATCACAGCGGTTTCCATTGCCCAAAAAGGCCCTTCGGGGCGGGCTGAGCAACTGCGGATTGGCGACGTCACCGTAAGCGGACCGGCGCTGCGGCTGGCACTCGGCAGCGAAAAAGTGCGTTCCACGCTGTTGTCCAGCGCCCGGGTGGAAGGCGGCCAAATGGTCCTGACCGGCAAAGGTTTCGGTCACGGCGTCGGGTTGTGCCAGTGGGGAGCCAGATTGCAGGCCGAGCAGGGCAAGTCGCCCGAGGAGATCATCCGTTTTTACTTCAAAGACATTGAGATCACGCGCAAGTGGAAATAAACAAGCCCGTGCCGGGCTTTCTTTTTTGCATAAATTGGGTGGGAACGGCATAACCATGAAATAAAGTCAACCCGCTGCCGGGGTGGAGGTTCATATGGCTGAGCACGATCAGCACCGCTTTGCGCTGAACGGCCGCAAGGAACTGGTCATGGAGGGCGTGCAGCATGTCGCCAGTTTCGACGAAAGTGAAATAACCCTTGAAACCAGCCTGGGGACGGTCATCTTGAAGGGGGAAGGGCTGCATATCACCCAGCTGAACCTGGATACGGGCAACCTTTCGGCCGAAGGGTTTTTTACGGCTGTACTCTATGTGGAAAGCAGGAAAAGTAAAGGGAAAGGGGTTTTGACCCGCTTTCTCAAATAACCGCAGCGCGAAGGCAAAAAGGGGTGTCCTCGTGGAGCCAGTGGCGGACCAGATTTACTCTTTTACAACAACCTTGTTGATGGGCCTGGCGGCCGGTTTCTGCTACGATTACTACAGGGCGCTAAAAACGTCGCTCAGACTGAGAAAAACCGGTACGCAGCTGGGCGACCTTGTTTTTTGGCTGGTGACAACCGGCGTCGTTTTCACCCTGCTGCTTTTGTTGAACAGCGGGGAGATGCGTTTCTACGTTCTGGTGGGCTTGGGCCTGGGCGCCCTGGTCTATTTTATTTTTTTGAGCGGCGCCGTCACCAGGCTGCTGTCGCTCAAATTCCTGGCCGTAAAAAAAATGAGCCGGTTGGTTCTTAAAATACTGGGGATCACGTGGGCCGTCGTCTGTCTTCCGCACCGCTTCTTCCTTTTGCTGGCCGCCTTTTTCAACGTGCTTGCGGCGCGGGCGCTTTGCGCCGGCGGCAAGCGGGCCAGAAGCGCTTTTGGCCCGCTTCCGGGCCGGTTGCTCGCCCGGGCCGGCCACAAGGTTCAGGGATGGCGCTCCTTCTTAGCGTTTTGGCGCAGGATTAAAAATGAATGATTAAACCTTCGTCAGCGCTTCTATATAATCCCTGCTTCTTTGCCGGCTTTTTCAAAAGCATCCAGCGCTTCATCCAGGTCATGCAGCGAGTGAGAAGCCATTACCGTGACCCTGATCCTGCCGGTACCCGGCGGCACAGTGGGTGGCCGGATGCCGGGGGCAAAGACCCCCCGATCAAGTAATTTCCCGGCCATCTGGACGGTTTTTTGATCATCGCCGATCAAAACCGGTATGATCTGGGATTCGCCGGACAGGATCCGGTACCCCAGACCTTCAAGCCCCGTGCGCAGGTAGCCGGCGTTCTCCCAAAGTTTTTTCCTGATTGCCGGGTTGTTTTCAACCAATTTAAGGGCTGCCATGGCGGCGCCGATTGCCGCCGGGGGAAGCGCCGTAGAAAAAATAAAGCTTCTGGCTTTGTTTCGCAAGTAATCAATTAATTCGTGGCGTCCGGCCACGAAAGCGCCGAAAGTTCCCAAAGCCTTGCTCAGGGTGCCCATCTGGACCGGTATTCTGTCTTCCAGCCGGAAATAATCCGCCGCGCCCGCGCCCCTGCTGCCCAAAACACCGGTGGCGTGCGCGTCGTCCACCATCACCAGGGCATCGTATGCTTCGGCCAGAGCGGTAATTTCCGGCAGCGGGGCAATATCCCCATCCATGCTGAAAACGCTGTCCGTTACAATAAGGCGCCGGCGGTTTCCCCGGGCATTCCGCAGTATTTCCTCCAGCTGGCGCATATCTTTGTGCCGGTAAATTTTTGTCTCCGCGCGGCTGATTCGGCATCCGTCAATAATGCTGGCGTGGTTCAGCTCATCGCTGATGAGCGCGTCCCATCTCCCCGCCAGCGCCGCGATTACCCCCAGATTGGCCATGTAACCGGTATTGAAGACAATCGCCGCCTCCGTGCCCTTGAAGCGCGCAATCTCCCTTTCAAGGTCTTCATTGAGGTCCAGGTTGCCCGATATCAGGCGCGCCCCCCCGGCGCCCGCGCCCCAGCGGCTTACCGCCTCGATAGCGGCCGCCTTTACGGCGGGGTGTTCCGCCAGCCCCAGGTAGTTGTTGGAGGAGAGTAAAATGCATTCCCGCCCGTCAACCACCGTCCGGGGGCCCGCCGCCCGGCTCACCTTTTTCAGGCTGCGGTAAAGGTTGCGGCTTTTCAAGGATAACAGCTCTTCGTGCAGAAATCTCATCGTCTTTGCCCGCCGTTCTTTTGCCATAGCTTCAGGCCGGGGCCGCCGCCCGGCATTGTCAACAACATTTATCCATCCGCTTGACATTTAATATATTAAACGTCCGTCTAAATGTCAACAATAAATAAAGATATCGTTGACATTATGGCGCAGACTTCCACACGCTGCGCTGTTCCTCTATCTCTAAGACGTACCGCCCTTATTGGCGGCCCGGGTAATTCCCAACCATTGAAGTGCCCGTCCTATCTTTTTAAAAATCCAAAACCGCTTTAGCACGGGATCAGCCCGCACTCTTCTAAAATCCTTCCGCCTTCCTTGCCGGTCAGAAATTCAATGACCCTCACCATTATTTTGCGGCAGCATTAGAGACAACCTGCTCAAAGAGGCCTAAAAATTCCTCCAGTTTTCCTTTTCTTCGTTTCAGCAAATCGCCCCAGGCCCGTAAGTGTTCCAATCCCTCCGGGGTTATTTCATACAGGCGCCTCGCCGGACCCGAGCCTCCTGTGTCCCAGCGTGACGTCGCAAAACCGGACTCCTCCATCCGGCGCAAGTGCCGGTAAACCGTGGCAGGTTCGATTTCCCCTTCGGCAAAACCGTGCTTGCTGAGTTCCTGAATCAGCTCATACCCGTGCGCCGGCTTCTGGCAGATAAAGATAAGGATCGTCGGCTGAAACATTTTTTCAGTGGAAAGACATAATAAGGGTGTATTTTGTAAACTGTTGTTTTTAACGCTTTTTTCTTTAGCCATTACTTTCACGACCTATTTTAGTTTATAGAGGCTTAACCTTGAACATCCGATTTTTATCTTGTCAGGCGCGGAGGTGACAGCTCCGCACCTGGTAAAAAGTTAGAAGAAAAATTGTAAAATATACCTCAGGGCAAGGAAAAGGATTAATGCGGCCATGAGTGCCTTCACAATGCCTTCCTTGAGGTATTTCTGCATGTAGGCGCCGCAATATGTGCCGGCCAAACCCCCGATGCCGAACAACGCGCCCAGGAGCCAGTCGGGCGCCACATTTGCAGTTGCTCCAATGGAGGTTGCCGCCAGTATTTGATAAAAAATTACTCCGGCAATGGAAGTCAGGAACGTACCGGCCAGTGCCGCTCCGGCCACTGTGTAAACCGGCAAACCAAGAATTGAAACACAGAAAGGAGCGATGATGGCTCCGCCGCCAATGCCGTAGACTCCCCCAATCAAACCGACAACCAACGCCAGGACAAAGATGGTCACGGTGGGGAAGGAATAAGTCTCTCCCCAGAATTCGTATTCGATTTTTTTCAGGGAAAAGGTTTTTGTTTTTACGATGGCGTCGGCGGGAAGGCCGGCGGCAATTTTTTTATTGGTTTCGGCCTTCATTTGGGCGACCCGTTCCTTAAATTTCCGATCCAGGGCCTTGTTTTGAGCCTTTTGCTTTTTGGAGCCTCCGGTAAATTCGCTAACCAGTCTGACTCCAAGATATAAAAGCACACAGCCGACAAATAGTTTAAAGGCTTCGGGGTCCGGCAGGCAGCTGATCCTCACCCATGAGCCCAAAAATACGCCGGGCAACGTCCCCACGGTGACTACCCAGGTCAAAGGCCAGGCCATGCGGCCTTCTTTAATAAACCGGTAAAGCCCGCCGGGGATGGCGACAATGTTATAAATTAAGTTGGTCGGACTGACGGATGGACTGGTGTAATGTAAAACGCTCATTTGAAAGGGGAGCAGTAAAAACGCGCCTGAAACTCCGGCTGAAGCCGTTATGGATGAAACAAGAAAAGCAACTAACGGTGGTATGACCGGGTTGACTTCGACTCCTGAAATAGGGAAATACAATCAGTTAGCCTCCTTTGTCATGAAGCAAGAGCAATGAGGCCTAAACCAACGGGTTGAACTACTGTCACTTCATCTCTGTTAAAACAGTTTTTATATGTACACCATGCATATATTGTTATTTTTATTGTAGTACAAAATAACTCTACAGTCAAAAGTTTATAATGTTTAATATGTAAGAAGTTTTCCTGGATGACCGCGCGGACAGTTTCTTTCAGAAGGAATTCTCTGAAGTGAAAAGAGGAACCCCCGCTTCTGGAAGTGGGGGTCTTAAAAAATTAGATAAAAACCGTTAATTAACGATTAACTCAGGAATTAAGTGGTTAAAAAGGTTGTTTTGATAGTCCTCCACCTTGCCTGTGTCGCAGAGCTTGGCCAGCTGCGGGTCAATAGGCATCGCGCCTAAATAAGGAATGCCAAAGGCAGCCGCGACCACTTTTCCCTGTTCCTGCCCGAAAAGGTCCAATTCGCCCCCGCAGTGCGGGCAGGCGGTACGGCCGAAGTTTTCAACCAGGCCGATGATGGGTACAGCCATGATCTGCGCCATTTTAATCGCTTTTTTGACCACCATGACGGCGACATCCTGCGGCGAAGACACGATGATCAGTCCGTTTAGCGGCAGTGACTGCATAACCGTCAGCGGAACGTCCCCGGTTCCGGGCGGCAGGTCTACAAAGAGATAATCCAGTTCGCCCCACATCACGTCGGTCCAAAACTGCTTGACGGCGCCGGCAATAATAGGTCCGCGCCAGATGACCGGGTCGTCTTCGTTAGGAACCAGGAGGTTTAAAGACATAATTTTAACCCCGCCGGGGCTTTCCGGTGGAAGCAAGGCAAAACCGGTGTTCTCGGCGTGTTTTTGGATCCCGAACATTTTCGGGATGCTCGGTCCGGTGATATCGGCGTCGAGAACACCGACATTGAACCCCCTTTTGCGAAAACCCGAAGCCAATAGCGATGTGACTGATGATTTTCCGACCCCGCCTTTGCCGCTCATAATGCCGATTACGTTTTTTATGTGGCTGTAGTCGTTTTCAGGCAGTTTTTCAATCTCCTGCGGCTGCCCGCCGGAGCATGCCCCTTCTTTTTTCCCTCCGCTGCTCTCGCAATTACCGTTTGGTTCGCACACGCAACTTTCTTTGGCGCCCAAGCTTATCCCCTCCCTGATATGGTCACTAGTTCATAATAATTATAATACCGGGATCAGATAAATAGCAACCTTATTTTGAACAAATCAACAAACTATTTATTCAACTTTCGGAGTTGACAATTAGATAGGAATGAAACAAAAACATTGACACAAACCCATGTTCTGCTTATATTATAAGCAGGAGATTTAAAACCGTTGATGTGGAAAATTTTTAGAATTAACGGGGGCGTTAGTTTTACGAAAATGTAAACGGGGCGATTTTGTGTTTCCTCTTATTGGTGAACTCCTGAATCTGCTTTTCCCGCTCCCCCAGGAGTGCCCGCTGTGCCGCGGGTCCGGACTGCCGGAGGTCTGCGCCGGATGCCGGGCGCTGCTGGAGAAACAGCGGCGGGCCGGTTTTTGTGTCTGCTGCGGCCGCTTTATGCTGGAGCGGCCGGCTGACGAAAAAGCCGCCTGCCCCGGCGGTTTCGGTGGCGACGCCGGGGCGCCGGGCCGGGCCCTTTCGCCGGGCGCCGGCTCCCTTCTCTGCTCCGACTGCCGCGGCGGAGGCCGTCCCTTCGCCCTGGTGCGGGCCGCCGGGCTGTACGCGGGGGCCCTGCGGGAGGCCCTGCACCGCTTTAAGTACGGGGGACGCCGCTCCCTGGCCATCCCTCTGGCCCGCCTGATGGCGGATCTGCTGGACGGGCCGGAATTTGTTTCGGCCGGGGTGAAAGGCGCGGCCCGTTCTTCCTGCGCCGCGGGCTGGGTTGTCGTCCCGGTGCCACTTTCCAGCGGCCGCCTGCGCGAGCGGGGTTTCAACCAGGCCGCGCTCCTGGCGCGGGAACTGGCCCGGCAGACCGGCGTGTCCGTGGTGGAGCGGGTTCTGGTAAAGAGCCGGGAGACCCCGCCCCAGGTCGGACTTTCCCGCCGGGAGAGGGAGGCGAACCTGGCCGGCGCCTTTGGCGTTTCCGTGGCCGGAGCGGTGAATGGGAAAAATATTTTGCTGATCGACGATGTGTTTACGACGGGGCGCACCATGTCGGCGGCGGCGTCGGCTCTACGCCGGGCCGGGGCCGGGCCGGTGTTCGGGCTGGCGCTGGCGGCGGTCGGGCTGGTTTGATTGCCGGCCGGCCCTCACTTTGCGCGGCAAACGCTTAAATTACCGCTCGCTTCGCCGGGCCGGGGCGGAAAAGGGGTTCGAGCGGCTGCCAGCGAACGCGAGCGATACTTATTTTTCTACAAAAACTGTGCCATCATATGACATTATTTTACATCAAAAAAAGGCCGGGAGCAGTTTACCCACAAAATTACGGCTGGTTTATCAAGTTATTAACAGACTTATCCACATTATCCACAGGTTTATGTTAACAGCATCCTTTCAACAAGAAATATTTCGACAAATAGACGGCGGCTGATTGGGTCTGGATTGTATTGACAGGACCTGATATTTTATGATAAAATTAATATTCATTGGCTCAATAACCATGTTTTATAGTTTTATTTTTCGGGAGGAAGGCTTCAAATCTTTGCATAAAGGTCAGAGGGTGGAGTTCGATGTTGCGGAGGGCGCGCGGGGCCTTGGGCGGCCAACGTGATTAAGTTATAAGTGCCGCTTAAACCCCAGCGCGCTGGGGTTTTTTGCATCATCAGAAGGCGCCGGCAGGATTTTATACTATTTTGGGGAATAATAGGATCAATGAAGAGATCCTCTGAAGGGAGTTGTTCGAATGAACTTGCAGGTGCGCGGCAGAAACTTTAATGTGACCGAAGCCTTGAAGGACTACGTGGAGAAGCGATTGGGCAAACTGGATAAATATCTGGATAACGACATAGACGCCATGGTGACCATGTCGGTGGAAAAGGGCTTTCACCGGATTGAGGTGACCATCCCCTTAAATGGGATGTTCCTGCGGGGTGAAGAGAGAACCGGGGATATGTACAGCTCCATCGACCTGGTGCTGGAGAAACTGGAAAAGCAGATTGAAAGGTACAAGGGCAAGCTTGCCCGGCGCGGCGTCCGCTTTGCCGGCGAGCCGCGCTATGTTCCGTCCGCCCCGGTGGAGGAGGATGATTTTCCCCGCATCGTTCGCACCAAGCGTTTTGCAATCAAGCCGATGCCGGTGGAAGAGGCGGTGCTGCAGATGAACCTGCTGGGCCACAGCTTCTTCGTCTTCTCCAACGCTGAGACCGAGCAGGTCAACGTGGTGTACAAGCGCAAGGACGGCCATTACGGTCTGATCGAGCAGGAGTTTTAAAACGCTCCGCGCCGGCCGCGGGCCGGCAATTGAACGCCAATAGAATAATCAGCCGACACCAAAAAAGGCTCGCCGCCAGGCGGCCTTTTCTTCGCAAGCAAGGGCAAGTGGGGGGCAAGTGGGGACGGTTCTTGCTTGCCAGGTAAAATATTGAAGCAAGAGCAAACGTCCATGCCCCTGCGGATAAAAGTGAACTCGTTCAGCTAAAGCTGAACATCGGAGCTTCAGATGTGGATTCCACCCCATCCGAAGTGAAAAAAGGAACCCCCCACTTCTAGAAGTGGGGGTCTTAAAAAATTAGATCAAACTCTATTTTCGGTGTAAGCATCTGGGTTTTGCCTGATTCGCAGGGCTGGTAAAATATTTTTCGCGGTTCTTAAAAGGCTTGAGACCTAAAGGGATAAAAGTCATGTGCCGGCCCGGATGGTGAAAGGGCCGGATTGACTGCCCCTCGGGGGCTACAGTATAATATGAAGATGGTTTTTTTTTATCTGTTCGCGATGTCCAACGTCCGAAGACCGGCAGCTGTTTTTAGAAAGGGGGTTTTTACCAGGTGCTCGGATTTATCAGAAACTGGCTGGACGACAACGCCCGCGAGGTGAAGAAGCTGGCCCGGCGGGTGGATGAAATCAATAAACTGGAACCGCAAATGGCCGCTCTGCGGGATGAAGACCTGCAGGCGATGACCCCCCGCTTTCGCGAGCAGTTGGAGGCTGGAAAGACCCTGGACGATCTCCTGCCCGAAGCCTTTGCCGCCGTGCGCGAGGCTTCCCGGCGGGTGCTCGGGATGCGCCACTTCGACATGCAGCTTTTGGGCGGGATCGTGCTGCACCAGGGCCGCATCGCCGAGATGAAGACCGGTGAGGGCAAGACCCTGGTGGCCACGCTGCCCGTCTACCTGAACGCCCTCACCGGGCGGGGGGTGCACGTGGTGACGGTGAACGACTACCTGGCCCGCCGCGACAGTGAGTGGATGGGGCGGCTCTACCGCTTTATGGGTCTCTCTGTCGGCCTGATCGTGCACGGACTGGAGTGGGAGGAGCGGCGGCGCTCCTATGGCTGCGACGTCGCCTACGGCACCAACAACGAGTTCGGTTTTGACTACCTGCGCGACAACATGGCCATCCATCCCGACCAGCTGGTGCAGCGGGAGCTGAACTACGCCATCGTTGACGAGGTGGACAGCATCCTTGTCGATGAGGCGCGCACGCCGCTGATCATTTCCGGCCAGGCGGAGAAGTCCAACGACCTCTACTTCACCTTTGCCGGAATTGTGCCGCGTCTGGAGAAGGAGACAGACTACACTGTGGACGAGAAGGCGCACACGGTGGCCATCACCGAGTCCGGGGTGGCCAGGGTGGAAAAAGCGCTGGGGGTGGAAAATCTCTACGACGACGTCAACATTGAGCTGACCCACCACATGAACCAGGCCCTGAAGGCCCACGCCCTGATGAAGCGGGATCGCGACTACGTGGTGAAGGACGGCCAGGTGATCATCGTCGACGAGTTCACCGGGCGCCTGATGTTCGGGCGCCGTTACAGCGACGGGCTGCACCAGGCCATTGAGGCCAAGGAGCGGGTGAAGGTGGAGCGGGAGTCCCAGACTCTGGCCACGATCACCTTCCAGAACTACTTCCGCATGTACGGCAAGCTGGCCGGCATGACCGGCACGGCGGCCACCGAGGAGCAGGAGTTTAAGAAAATCTATAATCTGGACGTACTGGTTATTCCCACCAATATGCCCATGATCCGCAGGGATATGCCCGACGTCATCTACAAGTCAGAACAGGGCAAGTTCCGGGCGGTGGTGGAGCAGATCGCCGAAAGGCACGCCGCGGGCCAGCCGGTGCTGGTGGGCACCATTTCTATTGAAAAATCTGAAGTGTTGAGCGGCTTGCTGAAAAAGCGCGGGATCACCCACCAGGTGCTGAACGCCAAGCACCACGATAAAGAGGCGGAAATCGTGGCTCAGGCCGGCCGGCAGGGGGCCGTCACTATCGCCACCAACATGGCCGGCCGCGGCACCGATATCCTGCTCGGGGGCAACCCGGAATTCCTGGCCCGGCAGGACCTGCGCCGGCAGGGCTGCGACGCGGACCTCCTGGCGGACAGCTCACCCGGCGACAAGAGCGCCCCGGTTTCCGCCGTTACGGACGGCTCCTCCGCCCTTGCCCCCGGGCCGGACCCGGCAGCGGTCCACCGGCTGTACGTGGAGTTGCTGGAGAAGTACCGGCGCGAGACGGAAGAGGAGCGCCGGCGTGTGGTGGAGCGCGGCGGGCTGCATATCATCGGCACTGAGCGCCATGAGAGCCGCCGCATCGACAACCAGCTGCGCGGCCGCTGCGGCCGCCAGGGCGATCCCGGATCAAGCCAGTTTTTCAGCTCTCTGGAAGACGACCTGATGCGCCTGTTCGGCTCCGACAACATCGCCGGCTTGATGGAGCGGCTGGGCATGGAAGAGGATATGCCGATTGAGCACGCCATGATCACCAAGTCCATCGAGACAGCCCAGAAGCGGGTGGAAAACCGCAACTTCGATATCCGCAAGCACGTGCTGCAGTATGACGACGTGATGAACCAGCAGCGCGAGCTGATTTACCGCCAGCGCCGCCAGGTGCTGACCGGCGAAAACATCCGCGACAGCGTGATGGAGATGATCGACACGGCGGTGGAGCGGGCCGTGGCCGCCTACGCCCCTGAAGGTGTGCACGAGGAAGAGTGGGACCTGCAGGCCCTCCTTGAGCACGCCGAGCAGCTCTTTCTGCCCGCTCACAGCCTTGCCCCGGCCGACCTGGAGGGCATGGGCCGCAGCCCGCTGAAGGAGTTCCTGGCGGAGCGGTCGAAAGAGGCTTATGCCGCCCGCGAGCAGGAACTGGGTGAGGAGACCGTGCGCGAGCTGGAGCGGATGGTGATGCTCCGCATCGTGGACGACAAGTGGATGGACCACCTGGACGCCATGGACCAGCTGCGGGAGGGCATCGGGCTCCGGGCCTACGGCCAGAAAGACCCTCTGGTCGAGTACAAGTTCGAGGGCTACGAGATGTTCCAGAACATGATCGACACTATCCAGGATGACGTGGTGCGCTACCTGTTCCGGGTCAGTGTGGTGCGGCAGGACAGCCCGAAAGAGCGGCGGCTGACGGAAAACCGCTACGCCGAAGAAGGTCCGAAGCAGCCAGTGCGCCGCGAACAGAAGGTGGGCCGGAACGACCCCTGCCTCTGCGGCAGCGGCAAGAAGTACAAAAAGTGCTGTGGGAAAACGGAGAGTTGAAATAAAAAACGAAGGAATGGTGATTCGTGTGTTCGTGGATATCAAGCGGGAGCTTGAGGCTCTCGGCAAACGCGTGGAAGATTTGAGGGTTTCTCTTTGACATAGGAAATAAAGAAGCTGCTATCGACGCCCTGGAAAACGAAATGACGGCGCCGGGGTTATGGGACGACCAGGAAAAATCGCGCTCTCTTTTGCAAAAGCTCTCGGGTCTGCGCGATCAGGTGGCGGATTTTGCCGGGCTGTTTCGCTTCTATGAGGACCTTTGCGTGCTGGTCGAGATGGGCGAGGAAGAAGAGGACGCGGCCACGGCGGTAGAGGCGCAGTCCGAGCTCGCCGCTCTGGAGCGGCGGGTGGCCGGTATGGAACTGGCCGTGCTTTTGAGCGGCCAGTACGACCAGAGCAACGCCATCGTTTCCCTCCATGCCGGCGCCGGCGGGACCGAGGCCCAGGACTGGGTGGAGATGCTTCTGCGCATGTTCACCCGGTGGGCCAACAACCGGGGCTACAAGGTGGAGGTCATCGACCTGCTGCCCGGCGACGAGGCCGGCGTCAAAAGCGCCACCGTCGAAGTGCGCGGCCCGATGGCTTACGGTTACCTGCGTTCGGAAAAAGGCGTGCACCGCCTGGTGCGCATCTCCCCCTTCGACGCGGCCGGGCGGCGCCACACTTCCTTCGCCTCGGTGGACGTGCTGCCGGAGGTGGAAGAGGACGTGGCGCTGGAAATCCGGCCGGAGGACCTGAGGATCGATACCTTCCGCTCCGGCGGGGCCGGCGGCCAGCACGTGAACAAGACCGACTCGGCCGTGCGCCTCACCCACCTGCCCACGGGCATCGTGATCTCCTGCCAGAACGAGCGCTCCCAGATCGCCAACCGGAACGCGGCCATGAAGATCCTGCGGGCCAAGCTGCTCGACCTGGAGCTGCGCAAAAAGGAGGAAGAGCTGGCCGCCCTGCGCGGTGACCAGCAGGAGATCGCCTGGGGCAGCCAGATCCGCTCTTACGTATTCCACCCTTACAGTATGGTGAAGGACCACCGCACCGGCCACGAGACAGGCAACGTCCAGGCCGTGATGGACGGGGATCTGGACGGCTTCATCGCCGCCTACCTGAAAAGCAAGGCTCTCGGCGCGGCCCGCTGATAATGCAAATAGTGGAAAAAGCCCCTGCCTCGACCGGCAGGGGCTTTTTATAAAAAAATCCATTTTCAGCATAGCCTCGTTTTCAGTCGTTGCGAAATACTTCTTTCCAGCATATATATTTTTCTAAAGGGAAGGATTTTACTGTTGGAAAAAGAATATTAAATGGGTATTTTGGCTGATTATAGGGGCGGGTGGTTTGGGGCAACCTAACCACACACAAAGGTTTTTTACCGTCCCCTGACGGGGACCAGGAGTGCTGCCGGTGGCTAAACTGTTTTGCGAGATCCTCGGCGTGAGCGCGGGCGTGGCGCTCGTCGCCCTGGGCCTGGATATGTTTCTCATCCCCAATAAGATAGCGGCCGGCGGCGTGAGCGGCGTCGCCACCATTCTCCACTACCTGATCGGCGTGCCGGTCGGGTTGGCCATGCTGGTCCTGAACGTGCCCCTCTTCTTCATGGGCATTTACCGGCTGGGTTTGAAATTCGGCTTCCGCTCCCTTTACGGTACCCTGACCCTCTCTCTGGCCGTTGACGCCCTGGCGCCCTTCGTACCGGTGCCGACGGAGGATCTCCTGCTTGCCTGCCTGTTCGGCGGCGTCATGGTGGGCCTGGGGCTGGGCCTCGTCTTCCGCTACCGGGGGACCACCGGCGGGACCGACCTGGCGGCGGCCGTCCTGCGCACTTACACCGGGGCCAACGTCGGCCAACTCCTCTTCCTGGTGGACGCCACCGTGGTGCTGGCGGCCGGGCTCGCCTTCAGCTCGGCTGAGCTGGCCATGTACGCCCTGATTACCATTTTTGTGACCTCCTGGCTGATCGACGTGGTCCAGGAGGGGTTCAGCTATGCCAAGGCTTTTATCATCATCACCGGCTCCGCCGACAAGATTGCCCCGGCCATCCTGGCGGGGCTCGACCGCGGCGCCACGGCCTGGAAGGCGCGCGGCATGTTCACCGGCGGCGAGCGGCAGGTGCTGCTGTCGGTGGTGCAGCGCTCCGAGGTGTCCCGCCTCAAGGAACTCGTTTACAGCATCGATCCGGGCGCTTTTGTCATCCTGGCCGATGTGCACGAGGTGCTGGGCGAGGGCTTCAAGAAATACGAGTGACGAGTGTAAACTGTCAAAATGGGGGGTTTCAGTTTGGATATTGAACAGCTTAAAGAAAAATCGAAGATCCTGCGCCGCCACATCATCCGCATGCTGGGAGAGGCCGGCTCCGGACACCCCGGCGGTTCCCTTTCCGCCGCTGATATCGTCACCGCCCTGTTCTTCCATGAGATGCGGCTGGACCCGGCTAACCCGCGCTGGCCCGACCGCGACCGCTTTGTCCTGTCCAAGGGGCACGCGGCGCCGGTGCTCTACGCCGCGCTGGCGGAGCGGGGCTTCTTCCCCGCCGGGGAGCTGAAAACCCTGCGCAAGCTGGGCGGCCGACTGCAGGGGCACCCGGACATGAGAAAGCTGCCCGGGGTGGAAATGTCCACCGGGTCCCTGGGCCAGGGACTGGCGGCGGCCAACGGGATGGCCCTGGCCGCCCGGCTGGATCGCAAGGACTACCGTGTTTACGCCGTCCTGGGCGACGGCGAGCTCCAGGAGGGGATGGTCTGGGAGGCGGCCATGGCGGCGGCCCACTATAAACTGGACAAC
>Ga0209347_1001769_pt1 | contig 32294 bp, 29 predicted proteins | sample AutmiccommuBRH23_FD_187382 | JGI IMG/M metagenome (GOLD analysis project Ga0209347, IMG submission 187382) | Deep subsurface microbial communities from Mt. Terri, Switzerland - Autotrophic microbial communities BRH/23 (SPAdes) (version 2) | ecosystem: Environmental > Aquatic > Deep subsurface >...
AGCCTTCAAGGAAAGCGCATACCTTTTCGACGTTCATTATATTGCCTTCCAACGCAAAAGACAGTATCGCTCTTCCTATATCATGCCAAATATAGCTGTAGCAATTACGGTCGAAATCAACGACAGCGGATATGCAATCCACATCGAACAGGATATTGCCGGAGTGAAAATCCTCATGAGTGAATCCTTTGGGAAACTTATCAAAAAATTCGGTGCTAAGCTGCTTCAAAATCGGCTCCAGCGCAAGCAAAGCTTTCCGGTATTCAACATGAGCGTCTGGCGAGCATTTCGTCATACGGGAGTTAAAGTTTTCCCATGATAAATCCATCGTATAACCGCCAAAAACGGGTAGGTTCTTGACTGAAGGCTCCAGTAATTGTGAAAACGCTCTGTGCATTACAGCGCAGGTGCTTCCGAGACTGCGCATTTGCGTTATTGTGATTGTGTCGGGGTTTTCTGTCTTTCCCGAGCAAAAATCCATGACCATATAGGCTGTTTTGTCATCCAGCCAACGAATTACACGGTCTCCGCACTGCCAGAGAAACGGACAGGGAACGCTGTTTTTTTCAAGGATAATCTGCCGCTGCAGACTGGACTCGATTAACTCAATACTTTCTCTGCGAAACCGCTTAGAGCTGTATTGTTTGACCAATAGTTCGCCTTTTTCAGTTGAAACTTTCCATTTCTGATTCAGCAATCCACCTGTTACCGGAGTAATTTGATTAAAAGTTATCCCATAGCTTTCTTTCAAATCAGCTATAATTTTATCTTCCATGCAATAACCTCTTGAACAAAATATAAATTTTCTAACTTCACTGTTTAAAAATAATCATTGCTTCACAACATAAAACGAATATGCATTTCAGGTATTAATGGTCGTAACTTTATCTTCATGCGTTTTCACACAACCTCAGACATACCCTACATCCGAATGCTGTTATTCTATTGCCTTGCCATTATACCTGTTACAATCTTGTCTCATGCAATTTCTTCTTCCACAAAACAGTTATTTGTCCGAAAAAATCAAACAGATGTAATTGAAATATGTTATATGCATTCTCACATTGCTTACTTTCATCTATTTGTCATTTCTCTATCCTTCGAATATATTATTCGATATATATTTCCATATCCCTCCAAATAATTCAAAAATATTGGCTCTTTTCTATCACAATACAGACAAATAAACACCGTTCTTTTTTCTTTCCTCAGACCGGCAGTTTATCTATATATAATAATTTATTTACACGCATCATAATACGCATTACAATATACTTGCATAGAAAAGCAGGCAGGAATAAAATTCAAATAATTCCTGCTCCTCTTATAAACAAAAAATATAAAAATAAGGAGATATTTCTCATGAAAAAAGATAGTTATATTTATCCTGCAATATTGAACTATGCAGAAGATGGAATTTCAATCATATTCCCGGATTTGCCCGGTTGTTTGCCTTGTGCAGCTAATATCGATGAAGCCGTTCACAATGCAAAGGAAGCCATGGCACTCCACTTGTATGGATGGAAGAAGATAATGATACAATACCCGAACCTACATCTATAAATAAGATTGGATTGGAGCCTAATCAAGCAATTGTTCTGGTTGAAGTACACATGCCTATTTATAGAGAGGCAATAGAAAACGAATATGTCAGAAAAAATGTAACATTACCCCATTGGCTCGAGAAACTTGCTGAAAATAAGGGCATCAACTTTTCCCAGGTACTCCAGAAAGCCTTGAAGGATATACTGGGCATTGGAGAATACAAACACTCTTGAAGTAAATTAGGTATATAGGTACCAGGTGCACAGGTTATTATATTTGAATAGCCTAATAACCTAATAACCTTATAGCCTGGCACCTATCCCGCTCGTTTATTTTAGGAACGCAAGTCCTTTCTTTTATAAATCTCGTGTGCAACTATATAGCAAATAACAATGGCCAATATACCAACCAGCCATTCTTCCTTTCTAATCCCTTCTGTCATTAATTTTTGTGTTTTAATCCAGTTCATGGGAGATAAATAAGATAAAAAACTTAAATCATCTATTACTAGACCCATAATTCCTAAAATAAATGTACTAAATACAATGGCAATTACAATCCCAGAAGAACCTTTACTTCTTTTTAGCCAAGCGGATAGAAGCACCCCTATTGCCATAAAAACGAGGCCAATATATAGGATGGAACCATATAAAATGCTGGTTTCCTTAATACTTTCAACAAAATTATAATCGTTGAAGGAGAGATAGCCAATGACTGTTATAATACAAAGAACAATAAGTATAGAAAGAAAGGAAAAGATGTTTGCAAGTGTTTTCTGTAATAATATTTCACCACGTGAAATTGACTTGCTATATAAGAATTCAATGGTTCCATCTGTTTCCTCTTTAATAAGAGAATTCACTGCTAATTGTGTGACAAGTACCATGATCGCTAATGTTATATATTGAAGGACATAGCCAAAGAAGTTTGTTATAACGGTAAAATCCGTGAGTTCTGCTAACCCAAGTGCTTCCAGTAATGATGGGTCCAAACCCTCCATTTTCGCTCCTGCAAGTTCCTTCATAGACTCCGTCTGCATAGCAGGAAAAAATGAAAGGAGCATAAATGTAATACTACTTAGAGTAATTGCCCATTTCAAGGTGCTTTTCCATGTATTCTTTATCTCCAATCGAAAAACATTCATTGCTATTCCACCTTTCCATAAAGATCCATAAACTGTTCTTCCAGACTTTCATTTTCAATGGTAAAATCCTCCATATCGGCTTCGTGTAATAATTTAAGCAACGAAGCACTATCACCTTGATAACGTAAGACACGTTTATTTTCCTTTTGCTCCAATAGCTGCATGTTAGGATGAGTAATATCCTTGCCTCCCCAAATGGTTACTATTTTCTGAGGTTGACGTATTTCCTTTAAATCTGTTACTGCAAGGATTTTACCTTGCTTAATAAACGCAACCCTATGGCAATATTCCTGTACTTCTCCAAGATTATGGCTTGATAAAAGGACGGCAACTCCATTTGCAGACTGACTTTTTAGTTCAGTAAATAATCGTTTCTGCATCATGGGATCTAGTCCATTGGTTGGCTCATCTAATATCAGTACTTTTGGTTTTACTGCCAGTGCACAGACGTTCTGCTTCCTCATCATGGGAACCCCTGTAAAATCCATTGCTCACCCTAATTAATTCCCGTATTGTCATATCCCCGTAAAATCTAACATCACTGGGAATATATCCTGTGAATTTTTTAATCTCTTCACTTTCTTTTACGACATCCTTACCGCATATTGTAGCATTGCCGCCACTAGGAAAAATGAAATTTAGCAGCATTCTTATCGTTGTTGATTTTCCAGCTCCATTTGGTCCGACGAATCCGAATATTTCACCTTCTTGTACCGAAAATGATACATTTTCAACACCTAGATGCTTCCCATAATTTTTTTTCAAATTGCTTATTTGAATAGCATCCATTATCTAGCCACCTTTCATTATAACCCTTTATTTTTTCCTTTAAATTTATTTAGTACATCATTTGAAAGTGTAAATAATGGACCTGCAATAATTCCTGATATCAAAAGCGTTTTTCTTCTAACATGAAACATTGTCATGTCCTCCTTCAAATTCATGATCTAGGAAATTTAAAGGAAACACCTCCCCTATACTTCTACATCACCTTATACATAGTATAAATTTAGTATATCAATTTCTCAACGAATTATAGCTCTGGTACATTATTCAGTGGTTAAGTTGCATTGCAAGAAATTAAGTCTATAAACATAAATCCCCCAAACTCTTAGTCTGAGGGAAAATAAAGCACACTTCAATTTTCATCTAAATACTCTGAAACCTTGCTTTCAGTTTTAACATTCCAGACTCTTACTTCTATTCAGGTGTCAGGTGCACAGGTTATTTGGTTATTGAAATCAACAAATATAATAACTTAATAACCTCGGAGCCTGACATCTATCCCCCTACTATGACCGAAATTTAGCATACAACATCAAATCATAATATGTATTATCTATGAAATAATAGTCCTTCAATCGCCCTTCCAACTCAAAACCGTTCTTTTCCAGCACTCGGGCCGAACCGATATTCGCATCCACCACACGTGCGTGGAGCTTGTGAAGGTTAAGGGAGGCAAATGCAAAATCATTCATTATAGCAGTAGTTTCTGTGCCATAACCTTTGCCCCAATGCCTGCTGTGAAAAACATAACCGATTTCTGCGTGCTTCGCTTCGTGGTCAAAATTGAAAATCATGGCTGTCCCTATTATTTCTTGAGTTGACTTAAGAATAATCGATGCATATAAATGTGTACCCACTGATTCACGTCTCAACATTTCTTCAATATAATTATGGGTTTCTTCCAAAGCTTTCATTAATGGCCAGCCAATAAAGCGTTTAACATTCTTATCTGAAGCATAGCTGTGTATTTCTTGGGCATCATTGGTACTCAAGGGTTTGAAGCAAATGTTTTCGCCTTCCAAACCATGAAATAAATTTGTATTCATATTAGTCCCCCTGCATGTTTTATGTTTGTCTTACCCCTCTACATTATACCATCCCCCCTTATTTGTTTCACTATTTCCAGGAGGGTTATGAAAATGTTTACAAATTAGAGAATTGACCTATAATATAATAATAAGAAGAATTACACAATAACTAATGAATAATAAAAATGGAGGAATATGAATGGAAGAACAAAAAACACTTAAGAACCTCATGGAAGCCTTTGCAGGAGAATCTCAGGCTAACAGAAAATATCTGGCCTACTCAAAGAAAGCGGCGGCAGAAGGAAAAGTCAACGCAGCCAAGCTGTTCAAGGCGGCTTCCGATGCTGAAACCTTGCATGCTCTCAAGCATTTTGACGTTGCAGGCAAAACCGGAACAACTGTTGACAATCTAAAGGACGCAGTTATCGGTGAAACCCATGAATATCAAGACATGTATCCTGATTTTGTGAAAACTGCCGAAGAAGAAGGCAACAAGGCGGCAGTCATGACATTTACCTTTGCTATGAAGGCTGAGGAGGTCCATGCCAGGTTATATAAGGAAGCCTTGGAAAATCTCGATCAATCAGAAGAAATATTTTACTACCTCTGTCCTGTATGTGGGAATATCGAAAAATCCGTTCCCGATAAATGCAGCATCTGTGGCGTGCCCGGGGCTAAGTTCATTAAATATTAACCCAATGCAGCATTAGCTTCTATAAGTGAACCACCAAGAAGTATGTTATATCTTGCTTCTTGGTGGTTTTTGAATAAGCGGGAAAGTGCGGTGGCATCATAATACCTTATATTTGGGTTCTCAAAAAACTACATAGACCTTATTTGTTATATGGCACCCATCATCCCATTACTCATTCAGATAGATACTGACACGGTTCTGTATAAGTTTTCCGACATCTTTGGCTGACCGCTGATCACTCAGATATGCTTTCAGCTCACCTTCGATGATGGATTTGAGCTGAAGATTATAATCATTAAGCTGCCCAAGGGATGAGATTGTTGATTTTATTTGCTCAAACTGTTTTGCTGTAAAAAGTAAAATAACCGGATATCTTTAGTGTCTGCCGCCTACTTCTCTTTTTCTTCTCTAAAGAGTTCATCGATCTGCTGTTTGGTTTCAACAGGCAATGTATCCTTAAGATAATTAAGATCTACCGCTTGTCTTTCCCGATAGACCTGAATGACTCTTTCACTGGCACTTTCAATTTCCTCCTTCAGCTCTCTGGCAGATAACAAGGAACATCCTGCTCCCCTTATAATAATCTGCTGTAAACCGTCTGAGGTTGCAACCGCTATATTATATTTTTTCTGATTGTTACGGGCAAATTTTTCAATATACTGGTCCGCCGTTTGTGCCTCCCTGGTATATACTACATGGATATTATCGTAGTCGATTACTTCCTCAAGATGCCCCTGAACACGATAAGCATCAAACACAAGGATAATCTGACATTTTCGAATCCCCTGATAATTACTTAGAGAATCAAGCAATTTCATTCTGGCACCGTCCAAATTATCCTTTGCAAGTTCTTTTAGTTCAGACCACGCAAAAATAATATTATAGCCATCTACAAGAAGATATTCTTCTTTGGTTTCTTTTGGTTCGCTTATATAGGCAGTCGGTTTATAATAACTTTCGGGAACTGTTCTTCGTCTTTGCCAAAGGGATTTTTTCCCTTGATTTGCATAATAGGTTTGATGAAGGATCCTGTCAATTTCCTCTGGATCAATCCACTTCTCCCCTGAATAGGTCGCCTGATTTTCGGCTGCTTCTTCCAATAAATCATCCTTTTTTTGAAAGCAGCCTTCAACATGCATATGGTTCTTTACTTCGTCCCAATTAACCAAAAAGCTGGAGCCATTTGCGCAGAATACGGAATCTGCTGGATTTTCCACGTCCCTTTCAGAATCGTATCCCAGCATTTCTATGACCTCTTCAGTATTATGACAGGGTTCATACCCCTTCAGACTGCAAAAGAGTCTGCCTTGACCTTTGGTATAGGCCATCACATCTTTCTGATAGTTTCTCATGGAAGCAACAGGTGCTGTTCCTGCAAGAACTGCTATTTCACCTTCCATGCGAGAAATCCGGCATATCCCATGCATTTTCTCAATGTCCGTCATAGCGCGGCCTACCATTTTCTCCGGCAGTTCAAGATGAAAGGCATAATACGGTTCTAATAGTATGGATTCTGCTTCCTTTAAACCTTGACGCACTGCACGATAGGTAGCCTCTCTAAAGTCACCGCCTTGTGTATGTTTATTATGCGCCCGGCCTGACACTAAAGTAATTTTCATATCTGTAATGGCCGACCCTGTGAGAACCCCTTTATGAAGCTTTTCTTCCAGATGGGATAAAATAAGTCTTTGCCAGCTTTTACCCAGCAAATCTTCACTGCATTCCAACTCAAACTGCAGACCGCTTCCCTTTTCCCCCGGTTCCATTAACAAATGGACCTCCGCATAATGCCGCAAGGGTTCAAAGTGTCCTACCCCTTCTATGACATTTGCAATAGTCTCTTTATAAACAATCTTGCCTGAATCAAATGATATCTCTATACCAAAACGGCTTTGTACAAGACTTTGCAGAACTTCGGTTTGCACCTCGCCCATAATCTGTACTTGGATTTCCTTAAGTTGCTCATCCCAGACAATATGGAGCTCCGGATCCTCCTCCTCGATCAGGCGCAGCTTGGGAATCATCACTCTTGGGTCACAGCCTTCAGGAAGTAAAATTTGATAGGACAATACAGGCTCCAATACGGGTATATTTGAAGCTTCTTCTCTCCCAAAACCTTCTCCCGGTTTTGTTTGACTAAGTCCTGTTACTGCGCATACAGAGCCTGCCTCTGCCTCATTCACAGCTTCGAATTTTTGTCCTGAATAGATTCGGATCTGATTAACCTTTTCTTCCCAAACTCCATTATTAAAAACATCTCTTGCCTTAAGTCTTCCGCCGGTAATCTTCATATAGGTAAGGCGGTTTCCTTGTTCGTCCCTGCCAATTTTGAATACCTTGGCGCCAAACTTTTCGGGATAGGAAGGTATGTGGGCATGCTTAACAATGCCCTGAATAAATGCCTCAACACCTTCCAATTTTAAAGCTGATCCGAAAAAACACGGAAATACCTTACGTTCCCTGATAGCTTCCTTAATCTGTGGGATTTGGATATGTCCTGTTTCCAAATAGGCTTCCATGAGTATTTCATCACACATGGCCAATTGGTCCTTAAAATCTTCTGTCTCACCTTGTCCAAATTCAATACATCCGTCACCCAACTGTTTCTTTAATTCATTCATTATTTTTCCTCTATCAGTCCCGTTTTGATCCATTTTATTAATAAATAAAAAAACCGGTATTTGATATATGGAAAGCAAACGCCATAAGGTTTTAGTATGCCCCTGTACGCCATCTACTCCGCTTATCACTAAAATGGCATAATCCAGCACCTGGAGTGTTCTCTCCATTTCTGTTGAAAAATCTACATGACCCGGGGTATCTAATAAGGTAATCTGTGTATCAGCCACTTCAAACATAGCCTGCTTCGAAAAAATAGTAATCCCTCTTGCTCTTTCGAGCTCGTAGTTATCCAAATAGGCGTCTTTATTGTCGACCCTTCCCAATTTTCGAATTTTACCGCTCAAATAAAGCAAGCTCTCTGATAATGTTGTCTTGCCCGCATCTACATGTGCTAATATTCCAATAACCAATTTTTTCATAATATGTTTAAATCCTTCACTATATATATATCTATATATATAATACCAATAAATAAGAAATCTAACAAATTGCATGTTATTCCATATCAGCAGCAAAGCAATTTGGGTGTAGATTGACAAGGGCAAAGGCAGCATAGTCTGGATATCGTCCATTGCAGCGAATGGATGACCATGGTAAGGTTGTGAGCATGGTCATCCATATTGCCCGCGTCGTTTTCACTGCTTAATTTACCTACCCCTCTGAAAGAAGATCAAGCATAATGGCAACAGCAAGCAGGTCTGCCGATCCTCCGGGACTGATATTTTCCCTGATGAATTTCCTGTCCATTTTGTATACCATCTCTACCCCGCGTGATGTAAGCATTCCCCCTGCATTCAGAACAGCCCGGGCATATCGGCGGACATATTCAAGCTTTTCTGCATCAAACCTTGCAGCAATATTAGTATCTTCATTAACTGCCATCAGGTGGAGAAGCGTCTGCACGTAACGATCATTCATTGAACAGGCACCGACTGATTTTAACTGTTGAAGCGGTGGAAGAGCATAATTGCGAACTGTAAGAAACCCGCTTTCCACCTCTCCGCGTATTCCTTTAAAGCCATACTTCCTGTAAAGCCTTTCCCCGCAGGTAAGTCCTTCTACCTTCTTCATACCTTCAAGCTCCCGAAGACACAAGCCTTCGGCCATCATGGAGACTTTTTGGCATATAGCCTCAATATCAGCCTCCCCGGTTCTCTTTTCCTTCATATAGTTGGAAGCTGCCGCGCAGATCATCCCTAAAGAAAAAATCAACCCTCTATGGGTATTGACACCGCCGGTGGCCTCAAACATTGTCTTTTCTGCCTGCCTCCCGATATCACGCAAAGCCTGAAACAATTTTCGAGGGTGGCCTCCCTCAAATTTCATCCCTTCAGCTGCGCAGATTTCAAAATACGACCCTAAAGCTGCACTACTGGCCATAAAAGTATAAAAGTCCATATCTTTATGTGCACCCGAATTAAATCTGTCCACAAGTCCCGGTTTTGGGCTTGCTGATACTTCATAAAGCAAAGCCAGCTGTGCCTTCTGTGAAATCATTTGTACCCTGGCTTTTTCCTCTTTGTCGGGTTTTTCAGTATTAAATCCCTGATCCATATTCATCCCTCAACTTAACTGTTTCATTAATGGCTCTATATATCCTGCTGATAAGCTTCAACAATTTCCCGGATTTTTTGGGCAAGCTCATCTATTCCATGTTTTCCGCTCCGCCCGCATATATGTGCATCCTGTTCGCACAGAAGGCATTTACGCTTTGGATAGCCCAATGCCTCTCGTGAAATCGGAATTTCATCAAGATCAATTACATCAAAGTCAAATAGTCTGCCCAAGGGATGCGTTCTCTCAAGCTGAAGCACATTTTCCTTCAAGCTTTTCGCATCCGTGTTCACACCAATCAACGCCTCATAACCTGTATCAAGCTCATATATCTGTCTGCAGACAGGCTGCCCAAAGCTTTCTTCAAGCTTCTTTTTCAAAGCATCACAGCCTTCCCGGAAAATGAAGCAGCTTTCAGAAGTTTTCTTGTATGCGCCCGGCATATTGACTGTAAATGAAACAAGTGGTACCTCAAGCTTGCTTATATGCATTCTCTGCCTGGCAGCTCTTTGGTCCCGTGCATCCAGCAGCTGCTCAAGCGTAACCTCAATACCTTCTTTCATACTCCTTGCTCCTTTTTACCTGGCGTATAAAGTCAATTGCCGAACCATCCCGGTATTTAACCAGCCCTACTATTTTATCCTCCCAAAGTATGGGTTCAGGCCGCCCGACAACCTTTTCTGCCTTTTCCTTGAGCTCCTCAATAGAATATACCGGTAGTCCCGAAGATTTCAGATTATATAATAAATCCTGTCTTATCGGGTTTACGGCTATTCCCTGGTCAGTAACCAGCACATCTACCGTATGTCCGGGAGTAATTACCGTATTGACCTTTTCAAGCACAGTAGGCATCCTGCCTCTTACCAGCGGTGCAACAATAATGGCGGCCGAAGCACCTGCAGCAGTATCGCTGTGTCCCCCCGAGGCACCCATTATGACACCGTCGGACCCGGTAATGACGTTCACATTGAAATCCAGGTCAATTTCCAAAGCACTGAGAACCACTACATCCAATTGATGGGCAGCACACCCTTCATTATCAGGGCTGGCATAGTATTCCGCATCTATCTGATAGTGAAACCGATTGTTTTTCAAGGACTGTACCGCTCGCAAGTCAAAGCTTTGAACGTCCAGCAGCTTTCCAATCAGCCCTTCCTCATGCAGCTCTACTATCTGTGAAGTAATACCCCCAAGGGCAAAACCCGCCTTGATATTTCTTTCAAGCATCTTCTCTCTCAGAAACCGTGTTACAGCCAAAGAAGCTCCCCCGGAACCCGTTTGAAGTGAAAACCCGTCATTAAAATATCCTGAAGCAGCGATGACATCCGCTGCGCACTTCGCTATAAGGAGATCCTTCGGATTATTGGTATACCGGGTTGCACCGGAAGCAATCCCTTTTGGATCACCAATGGAGTCCACAACTACTATATAGTCAACCTGAGACTCCGGTATTCCAAAGGGAACATTAGGATATCCTACAAGATTATCAGTTATAAGCACCACTTTTTTTGCATACTGCGCATCAACCTTCGCATATCCTAAAGACCCGCACTCAGAAGCTGCTGAGTTTTCCAGCGAATATCCGTTTGCATTGCCGCAAGGGTCGCAGGAGGGTACCCCCAGAAACGCCACGTCAATCTGCATTTCTCCCGAAGCTATGGCTCTTGCCCTCCCTCCATGGGAGTTGATCACGACAGGAATATCCATTAACCCGTCAGAAACCGCATGGGCCATGGCACCCCGCAGACCGCTTGTTTCAATTCGTTTTACAACGCCGTTTTTTATATGCCCGATAAGAGGAGAATGTATATCTGAAAGCGAGCTGGGAAAAATCACAATGTCCTTGATCCCCATGGCTGCGATAGCTTCCATGACCATGTTGACTACATAATCGCCATTTCGAAAGTGATGGTGAAAGGAAATGGTCATGCCATCCCTTAGACCGGCAGCTTTTATTGCTTCCTGAATCGAAGCTGCGACCTTCTTCCGCCCCGGATTCTTCTTGTAAACAGACATGCCATTCATATCATTCCTCTGGCTGCATATTGTTTTTTCATATGGACGCAGTCCCCCAATACCATATATCTCATTTGGAATATCTCTTCCCACTCCGTTAAGCATGCCGGTCACCTCTTAATGCATAATTTTTTGCAGCTGCATCATACAGTTCAAGGACACGTCCGGCTCTTTCCACAATCGGTTTGTCAATCATTTTTCCTTCCAGGCTGATGACCCCCAGTCCTTTTTTCTCCGCTTCCCTTATAGCTTCCATGATCCTGGAAGCCTTTCCAACCTCCTCGTTGGTTGGTGTAAAGACTCTATGAACAATATCAATTTGCCTAGGGTTTATAATGGATTTCCCATCAAAGCCCATTTGCTTGATCAGCTTGACTTCCCTGGTGAATCCCTCTTCATCATTGATATCCGAAAAAACTGTATCAAGAGCGTCAATCCCTGCTGCCCTGGCAGCAAGCAGAACCTGTCCTCTTGCTGCCAGCAGTTCTATCCCGTCTGCCGAGCGGCTGGTTCTCATATCGGTTACAAAATCCTCAGCCCCTATTGCAATACCGATCAGTCTTTTACTGGCTGTTGCTATTCTGAATGCATTGATTACCCCAAGAGCGCTCTCAACAGCCGCAATCAACTTGATAGTCCCCTGTTCCAGTCCGCTCTGTCTTTCTATCTGTGTAATCAATTCATCAGCTTCTTGAACCTCCTCCGGCGTTTCTGTTTTTGGAAGCCTTATCCCGTCAGGTTTTGCCCTCGCGATTGCTTCAAAATCATCCCTGCCAAAAGGAGAATTCAAACCGTTAACCCTGACAATAACTTCCGTATTTCCATAATCCAAAGTCTTTAAGGATTGATATACAAGCATTCTTGCCGCATCCTTCTCTTTTATGGAGATCGAATCCTCAAGATCAAGCATGATAGAATCTGAACCGTATATATGTGCATCTCTGATCATTCCCGGATTATTACCCGGCACATATAACATTGTCCTTCTCAGTCTGCCCAACTATTTCACCTCCCACAGCTTCAGGCTGCAATTGGCTGCCCTGCTTAAAGCGGTCAAAACTCTTGCACGGATGGTGCAATCAAGAGCACCTTTGTCGATGGCACGTACAAACACATCTGTGACATCCTGCTTCTGCAGTGTATCTTTGATAATATATCTGATCTGTTTTCCAAACTGGTTTTCCACTGTGCTCTTCAGTTCAATCCAGATTCCTTTACCCTCATTTGCTTCAATATGGATAGTTATATCACTTGATTCAAGTGTTCCGGCAATTCCTGTCTGATGTATCTTCATACTAACTCACATTCCTTTTCGCTTTCTTCAATGTCTTTGGTCGGTTTCCCGAATATGCCTGATGATATCCTCAGCTTCAGATGACAAAAGGAATCTATAAGTTGATTCCGGGACCAATCCACTTACTTTTTCTATAGTTCCCGACCTGATCAAAGCTCTCACTATGGACGCACTAATAGGCTTACCGTTTATCCCAACCCTCGGCAAAATCTGAACATCAATGCCGTGTGCCGGCAAAATCTCTTGCATTACTTCGTTGTATACAGCCGTTACTCTGCAGTAGGGTTCTTCACCTGCAAACCTTTTCCTGATGTCAAGGGCCGGTGCGATGTACTTCGCAAATATCTCAATATCCAGCCTTGCGTAGGTTTCCACCCATTGCTCGTATGTCTTTATAAAATAGGAAGGAAATGTTGCATTGGAGATTATATAATCCTTTCCACTATGGAGAATAACATTTGATAAATGCCTGACTCCTTCTTTTACAAGCCTGTATCTTATTTCCGCCGGAAAGCAGGATTTTTCCTCCCACAGGACAAAAACGTGAAGATACCGGCATTGCGACGCTGCATACTCTATCAAATACTTATGGCCTAACGTAAAGGGATTGCAGTTGACAATAATTGCCCCTGAGTCTCCCTTTGTCCTGCTTTCATTTACAATTTCATCAATATACCTTTTTATCCCATCCGATCTGTTCTCCATAAGGACCGATTTCTCCGGCACCTCTGCAATGGTATAAAAGCCCAATTCGGTAAAAATACATTTGTTTTCAGGCTTTGTATATATAAACAGATGGGTTTTCCCTCTTGCGTATGCTTCATTAATAAGGTTGGTTACAATCCCGGAGGCGAGACCCATATTCTTGTATTCTCCGTCCACTGCAATGCATTTCATAACCCTTTCGCTTAATGACCCCACAGCTGCAATTTTCCTGCCGTCAAGCAAAGCAATTGTATATTCAATATCCGCCTCCAGTAATAGGCCCTGCCTTTTCAAAAATTCCGACAGTTCACTTCTTTCTGCTTCGTTATGCAGATTTACAACCTGTTCTCTAAAGCTGCCATACCACATTTTAACACCTTCTTATATTGTTAAGCCGGTATGCTGTTTCACCCGAAAAGCACGGACCTTGGTTACAGCTTGTATTCAACAAACTCTCCTTCACAGGGTGGCCCGGCACAGATGTGTATAACTTCTTCATCAAAATCTACAATCAGGCCAGCAACTGTAATTCCCCGCATGGTAAGGGGCAGTTCAATTTCTGATGGATGGCGGCATATGGCTTTTGGATAATTCTCATGATCACACATGCATTTCTTTACATAATCAATAGTTATCGACCCATGTCTTTCCATTAAAAGTGCTCTCAACCTATCGTCCCTGGGGCTGGTTTCCAGTGCATTAAGCCCGGGATTCACCACAAAATGATTTGCATGAGTAACAATGGCGTCAACCGGTTCAATAATATCTCCTCCGCCGGGATAAGCTTCGATATCAACAGCGCAGCCTTCTTTTGAGGCAAGCAGCATATTGTTGGAAACGCTTCTCTTTGCATTAAGCAGCAGGTTTTTAGCCTCTTCAAAGGATTTGCAGGTAAAAACCTTTCTTCTGAGAAAGGTTACAGGAATACCTATCCCGTTGCTATCATGAATTGACTGCAGTGAATTATTGCACAGTCCCACTCCGTGGGAATTAAAGCCCTCCCGTATCAGCTGTCCGGCCTCTGTCAGGCCGATTATCCGTGTACCGTCAGGTTCCTGTATATGCAATATTACTATATTATCAATAATACCGGCGCGATAATCCCAGTTTTTTACCAGAAGGGTCTTTCCTCCTTCGGCAGCCTCCGGCAGAATTGCACAGGTTGTACATTCATTATCACTGGGGAACTTGGTAATCTCATAACGGCAGTTCAGTACCATAAACTCTTCTATTTCCACTCCGGCACCAGCCGCAATTCCCTTTGCCTCCATCAGCAGCTCAGGCATTGTTTCCTCAATTAATGGAATATATGACATTGCGTACTCTTTTATCTGTTCCCAACTTCTATTTCCGGTCATGGCAAAAAGTTTCCTGTAGTCCTTAATACCTGCTCTGATTTTATCCTTTGCCTGTTCTCCATACTGTAAACCTCTTTCAAAAGGGTTCCCGGCATTTACCTTGATTAACTGGAAAGTCCTCATGTGTTTTTCTCCTTTCATGCACTCAGACCGATATCAAACAACTTATTCTGTTAAAAATACAGCCTCCCTTTTAATATAAGCACTGCTACATTTGAGAAAACTTGTCTGAAAAATTGGTCGTTCCTTATATAATTTAAGGTATAATTTTGACGATTTGCAGTCTTTATTTACAATTCATATGCAATAAATTCTCCCTCACAGGGCGGACCGGCGCATACATAAGCAATACCGCCGTTAAAATCATAGATAACACCCGCTACCGTGATATCCCTGATCCCCAGTGGTATGCTGACATTGGACGGATGCCGGCATATTGCCTTTGGATAATTCTCATGGTCGCACAGGCATTTTTTAATATGGGCAATATCTATTGACCCTTGCTTTTCTCTCAATAGCTGTTCAAGCCGCTCACCCCTTGGGCTGGTCTCTAAAGCATGGATTTCCGGCCGGATCACAAAATGATTTGCATGGGTGACTGTTCCGTCAACAGGCATGAGAAAGTCAGTCCCCCCCGGATACGTTTCAAGATTTACCGCCTTACCTTCTGATGATGCCAGCATAAAATTACAGGACACTGAACGCTTTGCATCAATTATTAATTTCCTTGCTTCCTCAAAGCTTCGGCAAGATAAGACCTTGCGTCTGAGAAAGGTAACCGGTATACCTCTTCCCCTGCTGTCATAAATTGATTGCAGATTGTTGGCACATAAGCCTATTCCATGATTGTTGAAACCATTTCTTATTACCTGGCCCGCCTCGGCAAGCCCAAATATACGTGTTCCATCCTGTTCTTCTATATGGATCACTACTATATTGTCTATAATCCCTGCACGATAATCCCAATTCTGCCCTATGTAAGTACCGCCATCCTTGCCGGCTTCCGGCAGTACTGCGAAGGATGTACATTCATTAGGATGCGGAAACTTTGTTATCTCATAGCGGCAATTCAACACCATAACCTCGTCAAGCCCAACTTCTGCACCCGCTGATATTCCTTTTACCTCTTCCACTATTTCGGGAAATACCTCCTCAATGACAGGAATATAGCTCAGAGCATAGCTCTTTATATCCACCCAGCTCATATTGCTTGTATCTGAAAACAGTTTACGGTAACCCTCTATTCCGGCTCTGATTTTCTCACGTGCCTGCTCCCCGTATTCTACTCCTCTTTCATAATGTGATATAGCTTTAACCTTTATTAATTGAAAAGTCCTCATGTTTTTCCCCCTTCCCTTCAGGATTACAATTGTATATCCTGTCTGATATATATGCGTGAATATGAGCATGATTAATAAGCCCTTGGCCTTCCGGCCCGGCGTAAACAACAGATCGGATTTTACTCTACTTGTATAGCGAACAGGAGACAAAATGACCAGGTGTTATTTCCTTCAGGTTGAGATCTGGCTGCATGCAGTCTTTATCTGCCTTAGGGCAACGAGGAGCAAAGCGGCAGCCGGGTTTTGGATTTATCGGACTGCTTACCTCTCCTTTTATAATGTTCAACTGCTTTCTGTTCTTGAGGCTTGGAATCGGAATCGCATCAAGAAGCGCCCTGGTGTAAGGATGAAGCGGATTTTCAAAAAGCTCGTCGGTGGATGCCATCTCAACACATTGCCCCAGATACATAACGGCAATGTTGTCACTTATATGCTTAACAACACTGAGATCATGAGTAATAAACATATATGTCAGACCCATGCTGTCCTGAAGGTCCATCATAAGATTCAATATCTGCGCCTGTATAGAAACATCAAGTGCGGAAACCGGTTCGTCACAGACAATAAACTTGGGGTTCAATGCGAGTGCTCGTGCAATCCCTATACGCTGCCTGCGCCCGCCGTCAAGCTCATGAGGGTAGGTATTTACGTAACGCTCGGCCAAACCTACAATTTCCATCAATTCAAATACACGCATGATGATATCATCCTTATTTTTGATCGTTTTAAAGACCTTAATAGGCTCAGCTATAATTTCACTGACTGTCATACGCGGGTTAAGCGAAGCAAAAGGATCCTGAAAAATAATCTGCATCTGTTTGCGCATTTCTTTTATTTGTCTATTTTTGTAAGATAGGACATTTTGCCCTTCAAAAATTATTTCACCTCCGGTGGGTTCCAGAAGCCTGAGGATAACCCTTCCCAGAGTAGATTTGCCACAGCCCGACTCACCGACAATTCCAAGGGTTTCTCCTTTATTAACGCTTATATTGACATCATCTACGGCATGGAGCAGCCCTTTTTTTGTATCAAAATATTTTTTAAGGTTTTTTGTTTGAATTAGAGGCACATCCATTAATTTTCCTCCCATATACTACATATTTCTTCATTACTCCAAGTTTTTCGCCTGAATGGTAAAGCGATGGCACTTTATTTGATGTGTATCCTTTATTACCATATCCGGAGAAGCTTTACTGCAAATTTCCATACAATGGGGACAGCGTTCTGCAAATCTGCAGCCCGGCGGCAGGGATGTAGGGTCTGGCATAAGACCCTCAATTGGATTGAGCCTGTCTGTTTTCTTAGTCATATCGGGAATTGATCCGAACAAACCTACTGTATAAGGGTGATGTCGCCGGCCTTCAAAAATATCCTCAACTGTACCGTATTCTATGACTTCTCCTGCGTACATGACAGCAACCGAATCACAAATTTGAGCTACTACACCCAGATCATGAGTGATCAATATCATGGAGGTGTTCAGTCTTTCCTTCAGTTCACTCATCAGCTTCAGCACTTGTGCCTGAATCGTGACATCAAGAGCGGTTGTCGGTTCATCTGCAAGCAAGAGCTTGGGATTACAGGCAAGTGCTATGGCAATGATTATTCTTTGCTTCATTCCGCCGGAGAACTGATGCGGATACTCGCCTTTGCGGTCGGCAGGTATGCCAACCATCTCCAGCATTTCACCAACTCTTGCTTCCAAATCATTTTTGCTGAGTTCGGGATAATGCAGCTTCAAAACCTCTGCAATCTGCTCGCCAACTGTATGTATAGGGTTAAGGCTGGTCATCGGATCCTGAAAAATCATTGAAATATCGTTTCCACGAAGTAACCGCATTTCTGCTTCGGAGAATTTAAGAAGATTTTTACCCTCGAAATTTATTTCACCACCCTTTACAAAGCCTACCCTGTCCGGTAAAAGTCCCATAATACTTAATGCGGTTGTAGTTTTACCGGCACCGGTCTCACCGACCAGTCCCAAGGTTTTTCCCGTTTCAACGTTCAAATTGACACCGTTTAAGGCATATATTTCATCGTCATCAGTCCGGTAAATTACGTGCAGGTCTTTTATTTCTATTAAATTTTCAGCCATATTTCTCTCCTCCTAACTGCTGGGAATTAGTTCTTCAATCTTGGATCCAACGCATCTCTCAGGCCGTCACCAACCAATGTGAGCGACATAACCGTCATCACTATCGCTATACCCGGAGCAACAGCCAGATATGGATAATACCTGAGCTGGCTTTTCGCCTCTGATAGCATTGAGCCCCATTCGGGAGTCGGCTCTGAAATGCCGAGTCCTATAAAACTGAGAGAAGAAATAGTAATAATCGACCTGGCTACAGTTTGGGTTACCTGTACAAGAATAGGACCCATGGCATTTGGAAGTATGTGCCGGAATATAATTCTTACGTCACCGGTGCCGCAAGCTTTGGCAGCTTCTATATATTCCTGTCCTATTACACTTAAAACAGATGAGCGTACAATTCTTGACATCCTGGGAATCTGTGAAATCCCCATCGCAAGAATCAGATTGAATATACTGGAGCCTAAAGCCGCAACCAGGGTAATTGCCATTAATATATTCGGTATTGCAAGAAATACATCCATGATACGCATCAGTATATTATCGACTTTGCCGCCGTAGTATGCAGCACAGGAACCTATGATCGCACCGGCAGTTAATGATACGACGATGGTCGCCATACCGACAAACATGGATATTCTGCCGCCGTAAACAACACGCGCAAAAACATCACGTCCGAATTGATCGGTACCGAGAAGATGTTCTGCGGAAGGGGGTTTGAACCGGACGGACAATTGCTGTGCAATTGCCTGGTTCTCATAATCAAGGTATAAATCGGCACCCAAAACAACTGTTATCATAAGTAAGAATACGATCAGGCCAAACATACCCAGGCGGTTTTTCTTGAAACGCATCCATACGGCTTTAAACTGGCTTTTCTTTTTAAACTGATGGATTTTTACGGAAACATTGCTTTTTTCACCCGGAGCGTTTACTTTAGCGTTTGTCATGATGTCACCTTCTTTGCTTTTATCGTCGTATATTGTGACTTAAGTCTTGGGTCAATATAGGTATAGAAAATATCGACAATGAGGTTTATAATACTCGCAATGATGGCTGCAAACAAGACAGCGGCGACTACCATAGGGGTATCCTTTGCCCTTATGGAGTTGACCATAAGCTGTCCCAGGCCCGGTATGGCAAAAACCTGCTCAATAACAATGGCGCCTCCCAGTGAAATGCCAAAGTTAACACCTATGATAGTAACGACCGGCAGCAGGGCATTCCTCAGGGCATGTCCAAAAACTACCTTTCTCTCCGGTGCGCCCTTTGCCCTTGCAGTCCTGATATAATCCTGGCGTATGACTTCAAGCATCGTTGAGCGGGTCATACGTATAAGTGAGGCCAAAGTACTTGAAGAGGTCGCAATAGCGGGTAGAATATAATGCTTCCAGGTATCTATTCCCAGGGAAGGAAGCAGACGAAGCTTGAGGGAAAACAAAAGGATAAGCATCATGGCAAACCAGAATGACGGCATTGAAGTCAATAGCAGTGAAGTGCCCAAAGCAATATTATCCGTCTTTGTATACTGTTTTACCGCCGACAGAACACCTATGGGCAATCCGAAAAAAATTGCTATCAGCTCACTTGACACCGCAAGCTTGAGGGTATATGGAAGACGGGTTGCAATTTCCTGAAGAACAGGAATGTTTGTCCTGTACGATTTGCCGAAATCACCCTTTACCGCATCTAAAACATACCGAAGGTAACGGATGAAGAATGGGTCGTTGAGGCCCATTTGCTCCCTGAGAGCAGCATATTGTTCCGGCTTCGCACCCTCGCCGAGTATCATAATTGCTGGGTCACCCGGAGTTAAATTCATGATTGAGAATATAATGAAGGAGACTCCCAGTATAACCGGGATAATCAGAAAAAGTCTTTTGATAATGTATTTAACCATTTTTACTCCTTTCCAGCAAGATTGCAGAGGAGTCTTAGCTCCTCTGCAAACATATCAGATAATTATTGTTCAAAATACATTTTACCGACCGCATACCTATATACCGGATGAGCGTAGAAATTTTTCAGCTTTGCATTGTAGAACATGTTAACGGTATCTGTGTATATGGGGATAAGCGGCACATCCTCTTTAAGGATCTCATAAATCTGTCTGTAAAGCTCAACCCTTTTATCACGGTCGGAAGCCTTTCTTGCTTCCTCAATCAGTGAATCTACTTCAGGATTTGAGTAACCTGAGTAATTATTGCCGCCCCCAAGCATTGAGCTGTGGAACCTTCTGGTAAGTACACTGTCTGCGTCACGAACAGTGGCATTGATCATACGAAGACTGGCTGCGAATTTTCTCTTGTTGCCGACATCCTCAAGATATGCGGCACGTTCCATTTTATCAAAGGTCACATTAATGCCTATTTTTCTCAATTGGTCCTGAGCAACCTGGGCAGGTTTCATATATGTATCCGAGCCCTGCATGCTGAATACAACATCGAAGCCATTCGGATATCCTGCTTCTGCCAATAAAGCCTTTGCCTTGTCAAGATCTTGCTCATACCACTTAAAATCGTCAATATAACCGAAAACCGATGTAGGAGCCAGGCAATCTGCAACATTAGCGTAGCCTTCGGCCCCTCCGATTACGATATCGTCACGGTTAAGCGCATAGGCTACGGCTTGGCGGATTCTTTTATCGGTAAAAATACCGTCGGTGACATTGAATGTAATGTGATGAAGGCCAACGCCGGGACATTCAACATATGCAATATTCTTGGTGTTCTTTAAATGGTCATAGTCACTGGGTGCAACAATATAATAAACATCAAGAGTCCCGTCTTCAAGGGCAATAGCACCGGAAGCCGCATCCGGCACAAGCTTGAATGAAAGATTTTTAATATGGGCCGGACCATCATAATAATCGTCGAACCTCTCAAGAACCAGAGCATCACCGCTCCTCCATTCTACAATCTTATAGGCACCGGTACCGCACGGATTTCTTGCAAAATCCACACTGGCAGCTTCTGCTTCCTCAACAGCTCTCTTACTTACAATACCATAGGTCATATTGGTCATAACATCAAGTATCGGACCATAGGGATATTTGAGAACACATTTTACAGTCATGTCATCTACTTTTTCAAAGTGATCGATAGCTTCGCTTATACCGCTTGAAAAACTGGATTCCAGTGATCTTTGAAGCGAGAAATATACGTCGTCGGCAGTCATGGTATCACCGTTATGGAATTTTACGTCCTTTCTGAGATGGAATGTAACCTGGGTATTGTCGTCGCTAAACTCCCAACTCTCGGCAAGACCCGGGACAAGCTTGGTATAATCCGCCGGATCTTCCTTAATAAGCGCATCATAGATCTGATACATCATCATGTGGGTAACCGTATCCTTGCTGGTAGAGGGATCAAGTGAAGACGGTTCGGCGTTAACACCCCACAGCAAAGAATCCTTGGCGCTTGCGGTTTCTCCCGGGGCACCGGAAGCGGCGGCCGACGCCGGTTCGGAACCTCCTGAAGGTGTTCCATTGGTGCAGCCTGTAAGGGCTAACGACAATGCTATCATAATGACCAGTACAAAACTAATATTGCGTTTCATGTTTCCTCCTCCTCTTTTATATGTTTTAGGCCTAAAAAACCAGATATTAATAAAAAAGTTTATACAGACTGCATAAAGTTTCAAAATCCGCTACTAATTATTACATGTCCTTGATTTATGCACTGTAATCCTTTAATATATATAATAATACTGAATAGATCACAGTTCTGAGCTTTATGCACTATTTGTATAAACCTTATTCAAATTTATTAATTATAATTATATTAGTTATTGTGTAAAATGTTAAATACCTATAAGTAATAGCCCGTATAAGCATTTGATATGGAAAATTGCGCCAGTTAAGAAGGTGAATTATATGCAGCTCCGTGATATTGAATATGTTTTAAGCATAGCTGAAGCCGGAAGTTTTTCAAAAGCAGCCAAGCTGCTTTATATCAGTCAGCCGGCTCTCAGCAAGTCAATCCTGCGCCTTGAGGACGAACTCGGAGTAAAGCTGTTCATAAGGCACAATAATAAAACCTCTCTCACAAGAGCAGGAGAGCTTTTTGTAGAGGACGCGCAAAAAGTTCTGATGTTGAGTGCACAGATCAAGAAAAAAATGGAGGATATCCAGCAGAATCATGATGGACGCATTACCTTCGGCATTTCGCAATATAACGGACAGATTTACTTTTCAAAGATATTGCTGGAGTTTAAAAGGCTCTATTCTAATATTAAAATAAATGTTGTGGAAGATTTCTCTGCCAATCTGGAACGTGGACTCTTAACGGGCGACCTTGATTTCGCATTGTTTACCCTGCCGATTTCATCTGACGATCTTAAGTATGAGCACTTGTTTTTTGAAGAAATGCTGCTTGCCGTTCCGCCAGATCACCCTTTTAATACAACAGTCAAAACAGAACCAGGCCGGTTTGCAAGCGTAAGGCTTTCTGATTTTAAGAATGAAGGTTTTATTCTGATGAAGTCCAGGCACAGACTTCGCACCATTGAAGATTCCCTTTTCAAGCAGGCTGGCTTCGAGCCCAGTATTGTTTTTGAAAGCAGGAGCAGCGACACGATCCAGTCATTTGTAACAGGGGGAATAGGATTGGGGTTTGTCTCGGCTGCCATGCAAAGAAATACGTCGGCCGAATGGCAATCAACCTACTATCATCTGACGGATGTGGATGCAAAAAGAGAGCATGTTATTGCATATAAAAAGAACGGTTATCTTTCACATGCCTCAATAGCATTCATAAATCTGGCAAAAGAGCTGTGTGAGAAGCAGTTCAATTATCAGAGCGACCTTATTATCCGATAAGCTTGGTTTATATTTGTGTAGCTTTTTATGGTATTGCTGCTGCAAAATTATAGGTAACCCCTGGGAAGGAGTTACCTATATGGAGTAAACATGCCATTTTAAAAGAATTATTTAGCCAGACAGAAAACTCACTTTTTTAGGCCAATTTTTCGGAGCTTTCACTGGCACCTTACTTATCTTATTCTCTTGCCGGTTTCCTTATCAAAGAACATTACTTTTAAAGGATCAGCCGACAAGGCTACGTTTTCTCCTTTTTCTAATTGCTTGTCATCCATTCTGAGCAGCTTCCAGATTGTATTGCATACTCTAAAACCGAGTATCGTATGAAAACCTTGGGGTTCAACAATTTCAATCCGGGCTTTTGCAAAGGGATGGTCGCCGTTCAGTTTGACATTCTCGGGGCGGATTGCCACTATTATTTTTTTTCCGATGTAATTCCCCTTTATTGTATCCTTGGATGGCCCATCTAGTTTAAGCCTGAATTCATCGGCTATTGCATACAGATTTTCATCCTCGCAAATAACCTCAGCTTCCTGGAAATTGGCAGGAGGAGTACCCATAAAATTAGCGACAAATAACGATTCGCAGTCGTGGTAAACATCCGTGACATCTCCGATCTGTTCAATGTTCCCTTTATTCATAACCACAATTCTATCTGCCAGCGCCATGGCTTCTGCCTGGTCATGTGTGACAAATATTGTTGTAGAATTATGTTCCAGATGTATTTGCTTCAGAAAGGTTCTGACCGATACCCTTAACTTGGCATCCAGATTGGACAGCGGCTCATCCATAAGGAACAGCTTTGACTGAATGGCTATAGCCCTTGCTACGGCAACGCGCTGCTTCTGTCCTCCCGACAGCTGCCCCGGATATCTGTTCAGATTTCCTTCTATTTCACATATTCCGGCAACTCTGTCGACAGTATCTTTTATTTCCTTCCTGGAATATTTTCTTAATTTCAAAGGGTATGCGATATTCTCATAAACCGTCATATGAGGCCATACCGCATATGACTGAAAAATCATGGATACATTCCTGTCTTTCGGCTGCAAATCATTAATTTTCTTATTATCAAGAATAATTTCGCCTTCTGTTACCTTTTCGAGACCGGCAATCATCCTGAGGGTGGTTGTTTTCCCACAGCCTGACGGTCCCAGGAGTACCACAAATTCTCCTTTGTCAATTTTGAGATCAATTCCTTTTAGCGCAGTAAATCCGTTCGGATAAGTTTTCTTAAGCTTTTCCAGCTCCAAATATGCCATTATTCTCCCCCCCTTATATTTGGACATTGCCCCATAACTGATTGATATAGTTTTTGATAATAAAAGTGAATACCAAAGACGGAATAAGAAGTATAATTGCTCCGGCGGCAGGGATATTGGATATACTTGAAGACCCGACCGTTCTGTAAACAACAAGGGCAAGGGTTGGATTCTCATTTGTCATTATCAGGGCAACAATCGAATCATTCCATGCTGCCAGGAAAGCATATAATGATGATGCCACCAATGCGGGAAAAGCCAATGGAACCGTTATTCTCTGAAAGGTTTTTATTCTGCCGGCTCCAAAAACCATGGATGCCTCTTCGAGCTCAACGTTGATACCTTTGAAGATCGAGCTTGTAATCCAGGCGGTAAGTGCTATATTGGGAACGGAATAAACCAATGCCAGAGAAAAAGGCGTATCATAGACATTCATTTTCATTATGTATATAACCATGGGTAATGATATTGCAACAACAGGAAACATTCTTACTACAAGCAGAGAAAGGTTAAGGGTCTCCTTGAACCTGAAATTCATCCTTGCAAGGGTGTATCCTGCAGTACCCCCGAGCAAGAGGGATATGACAATTGTCCATGCGGCGGCTTGCAGTGAATTCACCAGCGCGGCAATGCTTCCGTCAGCCAGAATAAAAAATATCTTATAATTTCTGAAAATATCTTTTTTTAATTTCAGGTCGATTTCATTTGAAGTTTTCGCTTCCGACATGAGGTTCCGGATATGCTCTTCCTCCATGTTTACATTAAGCTGGTTCAGCAAATAGGTACGAAAGCTTTTTGAATCGCTGTCCGTTTTAACCGATTCATAAATACCATTCTTTTCGATATGGAGGGAAAAATTGTCGTCTGAAGCATTATAGATAAATTTGGCATTATAGGACAAGGACGGAAATATCCTGGCCGGAAACTGATATGCTTCATAGATGGAGGCAAATGAAATACTTACGAAATATGCTACCGGGATTATCACAGCCAAAGCAATTGTAACGGCTATAAGTGTGAAAACTGTTCTGCGAATTGTATTTTTGATAAATACAGCAGGCATTATCTCACCTCCTGATTTTTCGACCTATTACTGATCCGGATATAAAAATATGCTGCTGTCATTACAATAACCACTACTATGACGGACAGGGCATAGGCATCCTTCTTTGCAAATTCTGCAAAGGTAATAACATCGATATTATATGCGATTCTTTCAACAAGAAAGGGAACGGTATTGTAGCCGTAAATCATTACTGCTATCAGCCAGACCTGAATTGCCGAGATAAGCCTCAAAATCATGGCGGTGACAATGGTTGGCCTGATTATGGGCAGTACAATATCCTTTATTGTCTGAAAGCGTTTGGCTCCAAATACCCAGCCTGCTTCTTCAAATTCCTTATTCAGATTCTGAAGCCCAGCCAGTATTATTATTACAATCGACGGCAATACGGTCCATGTATCAACCAGGGTTAGAAAAAACACTGCATTTAAGCCTTTAAAAGACATCCAATCAATTAGATTTGAGGCATCTACAAGATGAAGCTTGAACAATAATGAATTCATCCATCCCAATCTATAAAAACCGCTTTTCCACAATATACCGACTGCTGCGGGAGGAAAGGCCATTGGGATCAGTGTAATAAAAAGCAGGATGTTTGAAAACTTGAATTTTTTATTGAGAAATAATGCAATTCCTATTGAAAGGAAAAATTGTATTACCATCGAACCTGCTGTAAATACCAGCGTATTGATAAATGCATTCCGTATATCGGACTGCATCAATAGTCTCGAATAATTTGCGATCGAAAAGCCTCCCGATGCATCTGCAAATGCTTCCAGTACAGCGCTGTATACCGGTCTTAGCCAAAATACAGCATAAAAAATTATCACAGGGAATAGTAAAAAATATGCAGACCGATTTTCCATGTTCAGGTTTTTTCTGTTCAGCATAAGCTCACCAGCCTTTATAATACTTGGCTTAATGTTGAAACATTAAGCCAAGTATTATGTATATTGTTAAAATATGACTATTTCTTGGCTTTAAGCAGCTCTGCCTGCTTTGCCTCCAAATATTCCTGATTGATTTTTTTACCTGAAAGTATATCGTTAAAAGTATCCTCATATAACTTTTTCACTTGTCCCCAGTCATTATATTCACTGGAACGAACCCTTTCAATTCTTGTGTCCCCCGAAAGAGTTTCAAGACCCATTTTCATGATAACATCTGCAGGACTTGAGCCAAGCTTGTTGATTACTTCCTGTTTCGAAGGTACCCATGGACCTGTATTGTTCATTACATCATAAAGTATATCATCCCTAAGAAGGAATTCAACGAATTTTTCAGCAGCTTCCTGATTGGGAGAACCTGCAACAATGCCTATTCCGTGGCCACCGGCAATTGTTCCTCTGCTTCCGTCCTTTCCTTTCGGAACAGGAGCGACGACAAATTTATCCGGAGCCTGGCTGTATGAAGTATTTGCATAAGCCTGGTGGAATATTGTTATCCATGCTTCTTCGGATGCAAGTGGAACCGTCGGGAAATCAATGGTAGGTGATGAGGGCAGTATGGAATCCTTCATGCTTATTATAACATCAAAAGCTTCCTTTGCTTCCGGGGTATTGAATACCGGCACATATTCCGCGCCATATGCCAACTGTATCGCATTGAATTCATAAGTTGTAAATTTGCCGGCCAGTGCCGGGAAAACATATCTGGCTGTGCCTGTCTTTGCCTTTATATTATTACACCACTCAGCAAGCTGCACCCATGTAAGGTCATTTACCTCATATCCTAATTCTTCGAGGTACGGAAGAGCTTTTTTATTGGCTATCAACAAATAAACGTCTGCCTGAAGGGGGATATAATAACGCTTGCCGTCAACAACAAAATTGTCGTCGAACTGGGTAATGAATGTACCGCTTGGTTGCTGGTCATAGGCTTTGACCGCCCCATACTGTTTTACTGTATCAACAGCTGCCGAATCATGTGCTATTAAAAGGTCTGTCGTCCATTTCCCGGTATTTTTTTGTGCCTCCAAGGTCTTGTAAAGCTCAGAAGCATTTGCGACTACTTGAAGCTCTACATCAATCCCTGTTTCCTCTTTGAATTTCGGAAGTATATTCTCTTTCACGTACTGTTGCTGCAGAGGGTCGTAAAACATCTGCGACACTACCTTGAGTGTCTTCGTTTCTGCTTTTTCGCCGGTATTCGGTGCACTTGCAGTTTCTCCTGCATTTGGGGTACTGGCAGGAACATCTGAATTATTGCCGCTACAGCCCGATAATAAGGTTACAAGCACTAAGGCAGCAGCAATTAATAGTGGCATGACCTTTTTCATAAAACAATCCTCCTATTTATTTATTAAAACCTATAACAGGTCTTTTAACAACAAATATAATGCGGATGTCCAGGTGTATGATGAATCATCATTTCCCTCCCCCGTAAGGGCATCGTAGTTTTCGTACATTGCATCCGGATAATGATTTGATATATATTTTCCATGGGAAGCATTCAATCTCACTCTCAATCATCAAGGTCTCTTCACATTTCATCCATATCTACAGTTCGTTTCGTTATTCTGGATTTTTCCGCAGCGAGGGCCATCAAATGGCTTTCAAGGGATAGTTCCACAGTTGTCAGACACTCTCTGTTCTTATCCTTCATGCAGTCGACAAACTCCTTAAAAAGCATTAAATCGCCTCCCCCGTGTCCGCTTTCTACAACCGGCGGCACAATAATATCCTTTTTACTTCCGAATACTGATATCTCGATTTGGTTTGAGAGCATATCTCCCCTTATTTCCCCATGGGTTCCCATAATCTTGATTGTCCGGCTGATATTGGCCGTAAATGCGGATAAACTGAATACCGCACTGATTCCGTTTGCGAACTCAATAGCTGAGGACATATGGTCAATCGTGTCATTATCGCAATAGTAGGCGCATCTCCCATAGGGTCCTTCTTTCAGCTTAAGTTCAAGCTCTTCCCGGGTCTTCAACGGTGCCACCACATTCCCGGGCCATACTTCCGGATCCAGATATATCTTGTAGGCTGAATACGGACAGCTGTTGATTTCTTTGCAATCCTTACACATAGGGGCTGCGTAATCCGGGGCATTCTCCCTGTTAAAATACGCAACTCCTCCGAATGCCGAGACGCTTTTACAGCTGCTGCCTGCAAGCCACAATAAAATGTCCATGTCATGACAGCTTTTTGCAAGCACAAGAGGACTTGATTCTGATACTTTTCTCCAATTACCCCTTACATAGCTGTGAACAAAATGATAGTAACCTATATTCTCATTATGCTGTATGTTTACAATCCTGCCTATGCTTTTTCCGTCAACCAGCTTCTTTAGCTCCTGAAAGAAAGGAGCGTACCGCAAAACATGGCATACCATGAACAACCTGTCGGGGTATTTCTTTGAAAGTCCCGCCAATTCTCTGATTTCAGCAGCATCCACAGCTACAGGCTTTTCCAAAAGCACGTCATAGCCTTTCAAAATTGCGAGCTTAGCCGGCTCATAATGTCTTTGATCATGATTGGCGATAATCACCGCATCTGCAAGTTTATCCTTTTCAAAAAAATCATGATAATTCTTAAAACACAATTCATCTTGTACTGAATGCTGTCTTGCGCACTCTTTCCTTTTTAAATCCAAAGGTTCAACAATCGATACCACCTTAACATCATCCCTGTAATTGAGGGCCAGCTTTCCATAAACCTCCATCCCTCTGTTTCCGGCGCCTATTATTGCGAGTCTTATCATATTTTTCTTTTCACCTGCCTGTAATATAAAGTTAGACTCCAAAAGCAAATAGCATTACCTGTATAATCTGATCCAGGCAAATTCATAGGGGTTAAGCTCCAAACTTAGAATATTATCAAATACTCTGACTTCATGGTTATTGGCTACGTCTTCCGCCCGTTTTGCTTCAAGCTTTTGTTCCTGCAGATTCAGGGCTATGTTTTTGCGGTCTCCGGATATATTGTGTATGGCAATTATTCTCTCTTTATTATCTACAGATGCCCTTACAAGAGAAAATAACTTGTCATCCATCAGTATGACCTCCTGCGATCCATTCGGATGAAAAGCCTTCTGACTTCTCCTTGTTTTTAGCATATGGCTGAAAGCATTGAAAACCCTATATCTTATATGGTTTTTATCCTCAAGCATATTCTCAATATCGTCGATATCGCATTTTTCTCTGTTTATTATCCGATATCTGCCTGTTTTTGCAACCCCCTCAGAGTAGTTCCGGGAGCCGAGCAAACTATGGATGTATATTCCGGGAACACCTGCCAAGGATAAAGCTATGGCATAAGAGACAACAAATCTTTTTATATTTATGTCCTCAGGATCACTGTTGTCGCTCAGTGCATTAAAATATGAAATGTTGAATTCATAAGGACTTTCAGATCCGTCGGCATTATTTTTATATGATACGAACCCGCCCCTTTCTACAACCTTTTTAGCCATCAAATCTATATCTTCTTCTTTCAGTATTTCCCTCGCAGGATTTATTCCGATTCCATCATGGGAAGCGAGAAAGTTCAGGAATGTCGTCTCATCAGACTCAGTTCTGAGGGTACCGGCCCATTTCGACAGTATTGATGCATCTTCTTTAATCAAAGTATATAGCATAATCGGAGGCAGAGGAAACTGGTAAACCATCCTGGCTTCATTATGTCCATTGCCGAAATAAGCAATATTATCTTTATGGGGTACATTTGTTTCGGTTACAAGCATTACGCCAGGTGCAGCCAGACTGAGTACTTCCTTAAAAAGCTGGATTATGGCATGAGTTTCCCTAAGGTGTATGCAGGCAGTTCCAACTTCCTTCCACAAAAAGCCTATTGCGTCCAGCCGTATAACATCAGCTCCCATTTCTACATAATAAAGCAGAATATCAATTATTTTGAGTAGCAGCTTTTCGTTTTTAAAATTCAAGTCTATCTGATCCTCGCTAAAAGTCGTCCATAAATACTTTGTGCCTTTCGAAGTATTAAAAGCCGTTAACAGGGGTAAGGTTCTTGGTCTTGTCACCATGGACAAATCGGTATTCCTGTCCATCTCAATGAAAAAATCCTTATATTCTTCATCCCCTGAAATGTAAAGGGTGAACCACTCACTTTTTGAAGATATATGATTGCAGACCAGATCAAACATCAATTTGAAATCTGCTCCTATATCCTTGATATCTTTCCAATTTCCAAGCTGCTCCCTGACTTGCTTATAATCAACAACCGAAAATCCGTCATCTGACGAATACGGAAAGAAAGGCAGTAAATGTATACATGATGCCATATCTGTAAGATATTTTTTTGCGAATTCTCCCAAATTCTTCAGAGGCGCTTTACCCCTTCCGCAAAACTGGTCGCCGTATGTAATTATGATGATATCTCTCTCATCAAGTTCGCAATTAGGTTTTTTTTGGTTCTTTTTTGTAAAATTCGCTATCTTTTGTTCAATTTCATTATAACAATAAGCTGCTTTTTCTTTACCGTAAAGCATAATGAGTTTTTCGATAATGTCTGACATAATTGACCTCTTATTCTTGTCGAATATTTGAAAACGCTTTCATACTGTAACGTAAATTATATAATAACAGTTGATATTACTATGTATTTTATATTGAAAGCATTTTCATTTTGTGGTTATTATAGCAAATATGGCAAAATTAATCAACCCCCTTATTTAATAAAAAAAGTTCCAGGCATTGTTTTCATCATATTTTTATCAACTCATACCGAAACCACGTGCGTTTGCATGAAAATGGTTTCGATGTGATTGCATAATTTCATAAAAATGCTATAATCTTATATATTGATAGATAGGAGGGCATTAACAGTGAGTTCAAATATAAAAGATGTGGCCCGTCTGGCAAATGTATCGATCACCACTGTCTCCAGGGTAATCAACAATGGTGAGCATATAAAATCCGAAACACGGGAAAGAGTTCTAAATGCTATCAAAAAGTTAAATTTCAAACCCAATAGGTTAGCTCAAAGCCTCGGCTCCGGTTGTTTTCAAGCAATAGGAGTGGTTGCCACAAGAACTTCCTATCAGGCATTCGGCAATCCTTATTTTTCAATAGTGCTTCAGGCAATAGGAGAGACTGCCGAAAATAAGAATTATGAAATTATATTATGCAGCTCTTCCGATGAAAATAAGGAAGTTGAAAAATGTATGTCCATGATTGAGAGCAAAGTCGTACAAGGCCTTTTGCTGTTAGGTTCAAGGATTAATGACAGGTTGGTTGAGGAATTGAAACGCATTGGATTTCCTTTTGTGTTGGTTGGCAGAGTAATCGATGAGGAGCTTGCGAAAAGCATCTACTCGGTAGATACGGACAATTTCGAAGACTGCAGAGAGGCTGTGGAATACTTGATTCAACTCGGGCACAGAAGGATAGGATGCATACACGCTCCATTGAAATATGTAGTAAGCAAAGATCGTCTGGGCGGTTATATTGAAGCTCATAAAAAAGCGTTAATACCTGTTGACTATTCCCTGATTGCAGATGGCGGATATTCCTCCGGAAATGCATATGAAGCAGCCATGAAGCTTCTTAAAAATCCAAATCCTCCTACCGCTATTTTTGCAACTGATGATATAAAAGCCGTAGGAGCTTACAAAGCTATGGTAGAGCTTGGAATAAAGATACCCGACCAAGTTTCGCTGATCGGCCACAACAATTATGAGATATCTCAGTTCATAACCCCTTCACTTACCACTATTGATGTTCCCATATATGCTCTGGGAACATCAAGCACCCGTTTGCTTTTTGATTTAATTGAAGGAAACATGCCTGACAAAAGAATCATATTGGAGACTAACTTCATTAAAAGGGATTCATGTAAAGCGCGACTATAGAAGATTTTATGTACGCAAGGGGACGGTGACAAGGGGACGGGGTTATCGTCACACTATACTTTTTGGATTATCCCCCTATTAATTCCTGTCAATCTTTCAATCTGTCTAATTGATAATCCATAACTTCCCTTAAGATCTTTTATGTATAAGTTTCTTATG
>Ga0209347_1001771_pt1 | contig 32270 bp, 26 predicted proteins | sample AutmiccommuBRH23_FD_187382 | JGI IMG/M metagenome (GOLD analysis project Ga0209347, IMG submission 187382) | Deep subsurface microbial communities from Mt. Terri, Switzerland - Autotrophic microbial communities BRH/23 (SPAdes) (version 2) | ecosystem: Environmental > Aquatic > Deep subsurface >...
AAAGCCGCTTTCCTTAAGTGCTTTCTTTATGTTGGTCAGATTGGACCCGCCATTCTCAAGCAGCCTGTAAACATGGCCGGCTGCATCTCCTATATTGAAACATGCCTCATCCATACTAATCACTTCATACTGCTTGTTTATAAACTTTTACAGGGTTGATGCCAATATCTTCCACACAGGCACGCATTATCTCCGCGACACTCCATGCCTGGGAGATGCACCCGCCGGGCCTGTGAGGCGCGTCCCCGTCAAACACTTCGGAAACAGTGCCAATGCCTGCTTCATCCAGATGACCTCTGAGCCCTTCCAGCAATACCTGCATGTCCCTTCTGCTCTTTTCGGAGCTTGCGTTCACTTTTATGTATGCCGTTATGTACGGACCGATAAGCCAGGGCCATACTGTACCGTTATGGTATGCCACGTCCCTGCTCTCCGTATTGCCCTGGTATCTGCCTATGTAGCCGGGATCAGAAGGCGAAAGTGTTCTCAAGCCGTATGGTGTAAGCAGTTCTTTCCCGACGACTTCCACTATGCTTTTTTCAAGCTGCAGGGGAAGCATTGTAAAAGGCAGCGACACTGCAAGGATCTGATTTGGACGCATTGAGGCGTCTTTTATCCCCGCAGGCTCTTCATTGCCCGATCCTCCCGGACCGGGGATACAGTCATAGAGGCAGTTCCTGTCCTTGTTCCAGAACTTTTCGACAAAGCTTTTCTTTGCAAGTTCTGCGATCTTAAGAAAACCGGAGTTGTCCCTGCCAAGCTGCTCACCCATTGAAGATGCGTGCATCAGGGCATTGTACCAGAGGGCATTAATCTCGCACGCCTTACCCTTACGAGGTGTGATCTCCCTGTCTCCAACTTTTGCATCCATCCAGGTGAGTTGACCCCCCTGGGAGATCAGGCCGTCCTCATCCATTCCTATATCGTATTTCGTACCCTTGCGGTAATGTCCTATGATATCCTCCACAGTACCCCACATGGCTTTAATAAAGTCCAGATCGCCTGTGTAGTCCAGGTATTTCCCGAGTGTATGAACGAACCACAGGGAAGCATCCACCGTATTGTAAACAGGCTGCCTGGAAGGGTCATCCGGGAAAAGGTTGGGTATGAGCCCTTCATTGCAGCTGGCTGCAAACGTTTTGAGTATATTCCTGGCCTCATTGAACCTTCCGGTAACAAGGGTCAGGCCAGGCAGTGCTATCATGGCATCCCTTCCCCAGTCTGCGAACCAGTGATAACCTGCTATTATCGATGTTGAGCCTGTGGACTGCCGGCTTACTAGAAAAGAGTCCCCTGCGGCAGCAAGCCTTTTAAGGAAGGTCCCCTCCTGCCCCGGATCAAGAATAAGCTTATTTCTGCGCCGCAGTTCACTTTCAAATAGCTGTTCAACACCTTTTATATCAAGATGGTCCTCTACTGCAGAGGATGCAGAGATAAAGAACGAGGAGCTCCCTTTTCTAATATCCACCTCAAAATATCCCGGATTGAAATTGTCTTCATGATATGGATATCCTCTTGACAGCTCTTCTTTATATTCCAGGTTGTAATACCACCATGCCTGCTGCACAAAGGGCATGTCAGAACTAACGCAGACCGTACTCTGTCCGTTGCTGAGTATAGTGCCCGCATCTTGCTGCTGCTGCTGCTTAAACTGCATATCTCCTGCTCTTGTCAGTCCGTGAATGTTCCTGCTGTTCATAAGCGGGAATATTCTGAGAACAGTATTTCCATGATGCGGGCTTGAGATATCATAACGCACTAGTGTTCTGTTCTCCCCGTGAACCATCATTATGGTCTTCTTAATCGTAACCCTTTCCGCAACATAGCGGTAGGAAGGGAAAGGTTCCGCAGAGAAGTCCTGAAGATAGCTGTATCCATCAGGATATACTGCGCCGGGATACTGGTGGACTGCAAGCCTGCATGTATTCCCGTGGACCTGTATCTCTTCGTCAAGGGAGGATAGCAGTACCATCCGGTCTACAGGGGGATTGATAGCTGCCACCAGCAGGCCGTGATACTTCCGTGTGTTCATTCCGGTAACAGTGGATGAAGCATAGCCCCCAAGACCATTGGTGATTATCCACTCTCTGTCCATATTTTTTATTGACCAGGGTCCTTTGTCCGTAGTGTCCATGAAAGCCTCAGAGTTTGAAGTGCGGCTGCCGGAAGTAAAGTGGGACTATTGCATGCTGTCAAGCAAGATCATATTGTCGATCATCAGGGCGCAGCTCCAGCTTAAGGGTATTGCCCAAGCCGGCCTGCCCGTATGCTTGTCCACCTGTTCGGGTAGCAAACCTGCGCTGGTTGTGCCTTTGAGGGACCATTTGATATATTCGAGCGCCTCTGCCCACATTTTCCAGCAGTGCTCATCATCTCCTCTCCTGTGCTCCGTTCCTGCAAGCGCAAGCAAGGCCTTAGAAAGCCACAGTGTTGTCACAACCCAGGGATTGCCTTCAATGTAATTATCATTCTCATAGCGTTTTATCCCGATATGCCCGTTAACCGGGGCTCCGAGCTTCTTCTCAATACTGCGGATGGTCGAGAGGATCATCTCTCTTTCCTTCTCATCCTCTGCGCTAAGCATATTGAATGGCACGAATACTCCCAGGATGCTGGCGTCGATCTCAGGGTCGAGCCTGCCGTCAACCATGCCCCTTGCGAAATATCCTTCAGGCAGCCAGAACTCCCGGATAGTTGCTTCTTTGATGAGCCTGGCCCTTTCAAGCCATCTGTTTGCGAGTTCCTGCTCACCGTATCCTGCAGCCATGCTGGCAGCCCCGGTAAGCCCTCCATATATGGCAGCGCTGGTATAGGTGAATATGCCTTTGTATGATTCCCAGATGCAGGTGCAGGGCTGATGGAGGCCGCCTATCGATCTCCTCATGAGATATTCCGCAGCCGGTAATACGCTCGGCCAGATCTCGTTCAGGAAAGCGGTCCTGAGCGCAGGCTCCAGGCTTCTGTAATAGCCGTCCATTGCAAAGAGTGTAGATCCTGTCTCATCTATCTGGGTGGAGGAACTGAAATTCCCCCAGGAAGAACCAAGGCTGCCATCCAGCCAGTAGCGCTGGAACCAGGAGCCATCGGACATCTGGGTCTTCCTGCACCATCTGAAGAAACGCACGCAGAAATCAGGATAACCGGCATTGAGAAGCGCAAGCACAGTCTCAGCAGCATCCCTGTTCCAGCAGTAGCCGTAGCCGCCGCTCAGCTCAAACTCAGGGTCGAATTCAGGCGCCGCCACAAAAGAGCCTTCCTTTGGATCACTGAGAAGGGGCAGGATCAGCAAGGAGCGATTAAAAGCGTTGATAAGATCCTCACGGCCCTTACCTGCGAGTTGTGGCAGTGTGATCTCTCTCTTCCGGGACAGCCAGCCGGTCTGGTCTTCATACTCTTTCCGGACTCTCCTTTCCACAGTCTCATTGCTTATTGACTTCATTTTATTGTAAAGCATGTCCCGTGTGGGAGCGGCACCGATAAAAACAGTTATCTCCGCACCTGAGCCCGGCTTGATGTCAAGTTCCCATCCGATGGCACTGTTGAGTTTGCCTATTTCCTCGCGCTTGTTCTGTAACTGCCCGTCCTGCATGTCATAGAAGGCATTGGTCCAGAGATCTGACTCAAGCGCCCTGCCTACCTGCCATTCCCCGAACATGGGCATTGAAGTGAGCCCCAGGTGATAGTTCCTCCAGTAATGCACAAGTATGCCCGCTTCGGCGTCACAAAAGGCGGAGTTCTTTTTTTGCATCTCTCCTGCCTGGAATTTAGAGTAATAATAGAATTTCCCATGGAATCCTTCTGAAGCGCTTATCCTGTAATTACGTATCAGTATTGGAAGGCCGGGATCGGTGAGATCCAGGATATCCATGCTCAGCCCACCGGGGCGACTGAGGCGCGTGATCACAACATTTGTATCCTCGATGTACTGCTGGGTCGCCTGCCATTCGTGGTCATTGGACCAGATAAGCCTCTTCCCGTCATTCAGGCAGGCCTGCGATTCCTCTACATGCTGGGCAAAGTCCCTGCCCGGATAGAAGAACCCTAAAAGTTCTGCCCTCTTCCCCATTGTGACCAGCAGTTCCCTGTTACCAAGTATTGCATTAGGTTGCCTTATCAAGCTACGCTCCTCCCGGATATGCTACATTAATGCCTTTAATGTCTGAGCTCCTTTAATTTCCTGAACACCATCTCCTTGAAATCCATCATAACAGCCATGAAATTGACCCCCGCATCATAAGGTGAGGAATGGATGCTGAAATATGAGTGCACGTCTCCGTCGCCGAGCCACTTTGTGCTCATGTAGTAGTAGTGATCCGAGGTCAGCAGGTGCTTCCATATCCTTATGAGCTCCTGGTCCCCGGTTGCTTTCACATAGGGTCCCAGCAGTTTAGCTTCCTCGAAACAGCGTCTTTGCATGTCGTTGCCCAACCAGGCGCTTGTATCTCTTTCGATATCGGCCCATGAGATAGTGGAGAAATCCCCTACATCAATATCACCTGCCGGGATGTACCTGCCTATAGTCTCTGAAGGAGTGAGGAACTTCACTCCCCGGTCCATGACCTCTCCCGGAAGTGCTTTCAGGAAGGAGAATATGCCTGAGTCCGCCCACTGGTGCTCTCCGAATGTCTCGTAATCCATGAATATATTTGCTGTCTCTCCTGAACTGCGGGATACCCAGTCAGCCCATTTGTCAGCTGTGAGCGGGTACTCTTCCCACCAGCGGGAAGAAAAGCGATATCCAATGTCATCGCTTAACTTATAGTTCCTGAGAAGCACCGCTATATTGCTGCCCGTGGCCTTATATACATGATTGGGAGACCTGCCCCCAAGGACCCTTTCTATACCTTCCATCAGTATGGCCTTATACCCCATTTGCTCAGCAAGGGCCACTATGCTGTTATTATACAGAAGTTCAGTGTTCCTGAACACTTCCGGCTTAACACCAAGCAGATCTGACATGGCCTTGCGATGCTCCATCACCTGATCAATGAACTCGTCACCTGATTCAAAAAGCGATGCAAGGGAGTGGTAATAGGTCTCGTCGATGAACTCCATGCATCCTGTGTCCGCAAGATCCCTGAATGTTTCCAGCACATCCTCTCCCCATCTCTCGCACTGGCTGAGGAGAGTGCCTGTGACAGACATGCTTAGCTTCAGGCTGCCATCGCTCTCATCGATAAGTTCCAGGATGGTGCGATTTGCAGGCAGGTAGCACTTCTCGGCAACCCTCCTGAATATCTCCATGTTAACATCGTTGTCGAAGTATCTTTCAAATCCTGCTGACCTGCTTTCAGGCCAGAACCATTTAAGCCTGTACGGCTGATGAACCTCAAAGTAGAAACAAACTGACTTCATTTGCCTGCCTCTGTCAACGCACGTTTCATATCAGAAAGTATGGAGAAATTATTGACCGCTTTCTCGTAGCCTAAGCGCCGGCCTTCAGCATTCATCTCCAGGAAGATGTCGCTCTGCTGCATGTAGCGATATATTGTCTGCAGTTTATCGTGATCCTCATGTTCCCTGAGTTTCCCGAGCTCGTCACCGATGCTCTGTAATTCATTCATATAGAGATTCTGGGCATGGTTACCCAGTAAATTATGCATGCCATACCGTACGGTCTTCTTTGAATGAAGAGAAGGCAGTTCTTCCTGCCTGAACCTGCCGGCGGCCTCCTCCGGGAACAGCATTTCAATGCCCTTTCCGGCCAGGCTTCCAGGCAGATCCTTGAGGAACTGCACAATTTCCTCATTTCTCTGCAGGTGTGTGCGAAGTGAATCGTACCTGATATACAATGTTATTACATCCCCTTCCATGCCAGCTATCCATGAGGCAAACTTTTCTGCTATCAGCGGATATCCAGGCCATTTCCTGTCCGAAAGCCTATTCTCGACATCCTCGCTCAGGTCAATATGGCGCAGCAGAGTTGGAACCTCATTTCTGTACACATAGCTCGGGTCACATCCGTTCATTATATTATGGGAGCCCTCTGAAATGAAGCACCTGAAACCGAGATCCCTGCAAACCCCGACAGACCTCTGTTCAAGAAGCAATTCCGGATTAACGCATGTAGCAGGCTTTACGCCGAACAGACCCCTGATGGAATCCATGTGCATGATGATCTGCTCCCTGAACTCATTGAGATCCGGGAACAGAGGGCATATTGAATGATAGTAGGGGGAAGCTGCAAGTTTTGCCCCTTTATCCACAAGCTGCCTGAAACTGTCAAGGATGGCAGGCTCCCATTTGGATTGCTCAAGAAAGACCCCGGATATATCGAAGGTGTACCTGCCTCCGGCTTCCATGGAGGCCATCACAGCTGTGTTGAGGGCTTTCACATCCTTTTCCAGTTTCATGAAGTTATTATAGGCCTTTTCCATCTCAAAGTATTTCTCAAGAGCCGGGGCTCCATATCCTTCACGCGGCCAGTACCATTTCAGAGGCAGTGGGAGGTGAACTTCAAAACATACACAGACAGCCTTCATAACTCTTTCCTCATTATCTTGTTCCTTCTTGTAATGCCGGAAGGCCATCGTTCTCTGCCTTCGGAAGATAATTGTTCTCTTTCCCGGAGAGCTTCCCTGTCTGTCCTTCACCGGAGAACCACACGGTCCTCTGCGGGAAGGGTATCTCTATCCCGTGCTCTTCCAGTGTCTTTTTGATAACCCATAAAAGCCTTGTCTTCATTTCGAACCACTCGCTGATCGGAGCCCATATCCTTACTACAATGTTGACCGAATTGTCTCCGAGGGTGTCAACGAAGATGCTGGGTGAAGGGTTCTCCAGGGCAAAAGGTTCGTTGTCGATGATCCCGCGTATGATCCGGATGGCTTCATCAGCATCATCGCTATAGCGGATACCTACAATATACTCGAATCTCCTTGTTACGTTCGCTACATAATTAGTGATATTGGACGTGAATACGGTCTGGTTTGGGATCCTCATGTAAAGCCCGTCATAGGTCCTTATGATGGTGGAGAATATGTTGATATCCTCCACAAAACCTGTATTGCTGTCAATATTTATCTGGTCACCTATTTTTATAGGCCTTTCGACTACCAGGAAAAAACCCGATATAAGGTTCCCCACAATACTCTGGCTCGCAAAACCAATAACTATACCCAGTACTCCTCCTGTAACCAGAAGTCCGGAACGATCTATGCCTATCAGCGGGAAGATGAACGCTACGATAACCAGCGTGATCAGTCCATAATAGCCGGCCTTGAGGAGTATGTCAAGATGCCCTTTGTCTATCTTGTCCTTAAGCGACCTTTGCAGGTATATGGTCAGCCCTTTTCCCAGGAAGATGGCTATTATGAATATAAGTACCGCACCCACTGTGCTGAACACGATACCAGGGACCTCTGGCAGGGAGCTGATGTATGCTGTAACGTTCATATCCCATGCTCCATAATACCTTTGATACTGCTGAGCATTATCTTACGCGCCGTGTACACTTCCATGGATCTCCTGAACTCAGGTGTCGTCGTATATGTCATGAAGCCCGTTTCAGCCAGGTGCCTGTTGATGATCCTCATGAAAGCTCTCATTGATGTGCGATCAGTTCCGTAATATATTTTCATGCCAAAGGCATTGAAAACGGATTTTTTTACTTCCATCCAGTGATTTGTATCATTTATGATATCAAGTTCGATATCTCCCTCGTATCTGGTGTCCAGATTGGGGTAGGATATGAATATTTCACTCTTCCAGTACCTGCATATCATTCCCCGGTTCGGATTCCCGTAAAGGGTGTACTTGGACATGTTAAGGGTAAGTATGTCGATAAGCTCATGTTCTCCCTTCTTCCCAGTGATGAATATGCCCATTTCCACAGGGAATGTGAGATATATCTTTTGTTTGCTTCCGGGACTTATCATTACAGGGCGTTCGAAGTCGATGAGCAGGAAAGATGTTATCGGTTTTGGGAGGTTCACAGGCTCGATGGGGTTGATAAGGAAATCCCCGTCAGCTTCAAGGAGTATCTTTTCGATGGTCTCATACTCACAGGTCCTTCTGTATATCAGGTTGCCTTGCTCTTTTTCAACCGATATCTCGTGGCCTTTGTAATTAAGAGTGAAAGGGGGAGTATATTTGTCAAACATTTGCATCATTCTGTTGTTTTATAGCCATCTCTTCCTGCGGAAGTACATCAGCATGGAGGCAGATACAAGCGCCATTATTATCCAGGCTGCAGGGTATCCCCATTTCCATGCAAGTTCAGGCATGTTACTGAAGTTCATGCCATACACTCCGGCTATGAAAGTCAGCGGGATGAAGATGGTAGCTATTATTGTCAGGGTTTTCATTACCTCGTTCATCTTATTACTGACGCTCGACAGGTAGACATCCATTATGCCCGAAGTGATATCGCGGTAAGTTTCCGCGGTTTCGATTATCCTTATGGTGTGGTCGTATATATCCTTGAGGAACACCAGTGTAACTTCTTCGATCAGCGGAGACTCCGAACGTTCCAGCTTACCGATGACTTCCCGGAGGGGCCATACGGACCTGCGAAGATATATTATCTCCTTCTTTATTCCGTGGACATCCTGAAGGATCGCAGGTGTGGGATTCTCTATCACATTCTCTTCAAGCACCTCCAGGAACTCGCCTATCTTTTCCAGCACCACGAAGTAGTTGTCCACTATCGAGTCCATCAGCGCATAGGCAAGGTAGCTGGAGCCTAATGACCGGATGCGGCCTTTTGAGTTCCTTAATCTCTCTCTTAAGGAGTCGAAAGTGTCTCCCTCGGTTTCCTGGAAGGAAAGGACAAAACCCGGACCCAGGATGATGCTGACCTGTTCAGCTTTCACGCCCGAAGTATCCTCGTCGAACTGCAGCATCTTCAGTACAAGATAGATATAGGATTCGAAGTCCTCCATCTTGGGACGCTGGTCAGTATGGGCTATGTCCTCCATTACCAGGGGATGAAGCCCGAAGTGTGTCCCTATCTTCTCCACGATGTCTACCTGATGCACACCGTCCACGTTTATCCAGGAAACAGTTTTGGGGTCCTTACAAGGGAAACAGTCCTCAATGGTTTCAATAACTTTCTCCTCAAAGGTGTCTTTATCATAGCTGATCAGAGTGATCCTGGGTTTCCCGGTTTTTACTTCACCTACGTGAATAATGGTTCCCGGAGCAAGCCCTGCCTTTTTGGAAGATAGTTTTTTCATGCCATTGCCTTTAGGTAAACCTCTGCTGTTCTTTCGGCTATCCTGTCCCAGTTGTACCTATCCCTCAGCAGTTTCTTTCCTTCCCTGCCAAGCTGCCCGTCAGCATAGTTATCAAGTACATGGTTGATGCCCCATGCAATTGAATCGGGTGTCTGATACACGGTCACACCGTTGTGGAAATTGTCAATAAGTTCCACTGCGTTAGTTGCGACAATATTCTTGCCCGCATCCCAGGCTTCCAGCAATACTATCCCGAATGGCTCGTTGCGGCTTGGGACGCACATAAGATTACAGGAGTTTACCCATTCCTTTTTCACATTCTCGCTTGCATAACCCAGGAAGTGGCAGCTATCGTAGACGCCAAGCCTGCGGGCGAGGTCCTCGCATACAGGGCGCATCTCACCTTCACCGATGAGGACGAATCTAACATCCCACCTGTTCTCAAGGACCTTCGGTATAGCCCTTACAAGAATGTCAGGTCCTTTCTGATAGTTCATACGGCCCACGAAAAGGACCACCGGCGTATAGGGGTGGATGCCATAAGCGGACTTTATCTTTCCTGCATCCACATCCATCTTCATTTTGTTCTCTTTAAGCCCGTTGGGTATTCTCGATATCTTGTAGTCGGGTATCTGATACAGGTGCTGGATCTCTGCTTTCAGCGCCCTGGAGGTTGATATGACCTGCGATGATTCATATCCCTCTCTCCATTCCCGGTGACTGATCTCAATAGCTTCCTGCCAGGTGCCGTGGCTATTACCGTTCCTTCCCCACTCAGTGCTGTGGTAGGTAGTAATAAAAGGTATGCCTGCTTCAGCTTTTAGCCTGCTGACCACGTTCACAGGATGCCAGTCATGCACATGCAGAACGTCAAAACTGCCAAACCTGTGCACGCTTTCCCAGAAAGCAGAGTGCATGGCATCGCACATGCTGTCCATCTGCTGTACTATGCCCCCGGAGAGCGAATGATTGACCCTGTGGTAGTGGACTCCGTTGACAATATCATAGGGGTTCATATCCTTATTCCGGGTGAATATATGCACTTCATGGCCTCTTTCGGCGAGGGCTTCCGCAAGTTCTGAAACATGAGGCGCAAGACCTCCCACATTCACTGAATAAAGACTTTCCCATGCGAACATCGCAATTCTTAGTATTTTCATAATATCACTCCAGTCAAATAAAATATATCAGGCTCTGTCCAGAAGATGATCGGCTGCTATTTCAGGGGGCATCGAGTTTATGTATATTCCCGTATTCTTCTCGAATCCTGCCGCTATGGACGTGACCGGCTGTATCCTTGCATTGAAGTGATAGTCGGGGTTACCTTCTATCTGGAAGAACATGTAATTATATGCAAGGTCAGGGATAGTTGTCTCCAGCCTTGAGACTGCGAATCTCAGGCATCTCCCAAGTGAAAGTAGCATCTCATCGGTGAACCCGGAAAGATGGTGCACATGCTGTGAAGGCAGTATCCATATCTCATAAGGCACCCCTGAACAGTAGGGGGCTATCGCTATGAAATGGCTGTTCTCATATATCTGTCTCTTACTGCCTCTCTCCCTTTCAACGATATTGCAGTAAGGGCATTTTCCGAGATGGCGGACCGCCTGTAACTCCCCTGAGATATCCGAAGGCATGAGTGGAAGTGCGATCAGCTGGGAATGCGTATGGTCAAGGGAAGCACCTGCTTTCTTACCCCAGTTCTTGAACAGGGAGACATACCTGATGCCTTCCTGCGACTGGTAGTGCATTACTCTGTCCCGGTACACCTGCATCAGAAGCAATATCTGTTCGTCGGAGAACATGTGAAGCCTGCTGTTGTGTGCAGGATGCTCCACGATGACCTCATGAAAACCATAACCTCTTACCACCTCAAAACCGGAGGCTGCTGCTTGCGGGGCATCAGGAGATAGTGCCGGGTAGAGGTTCGGGATGCACCTGCCATCCCATCCGGTAACACGCTGCCCGTCAGTATCTTTCAGCACCTGCCCTTCCTTATATACTGCCGTTGCAGGAGGTGTCTGTTCCTCGTGGCCGCTGCAAAACACGCAGGTCGATGAGGGAACGTCATCATTGCATGCTTTTGGTGCGGAGGGCCTCTTAGCCCTGCCCGTAGCTATTATGCAGTGCCTGTCAAGGAAATAATGCCTGCGTATCTCGGACATGTTCACTCCATCCTTGTGCCCGTAAGAAGCTCATAGTATTCCCTGGTTGGCGCTTTCCAGTTCATGTCCTTTGCAAGCAGGCTGGCTTCCTGGCAGAGCAGGTTGTACTTGACCTTATCATCAATGTAAGTATCTATGAAATAATCCATGGCAAGAGCATAGTCAGCTATGGATTCAATATAGGCAAGGTTGATGTTGTCGACAACGATAACCCCGCCCATTCCCATGACAAGCCTTTTAAGGGTGTTGAGGGCATCACTGAAGCCGCATATCTTACTGACTATACTTGGGGTTGCCTCTTTCCCGGCTTCCAGTCCGGTCAGCAGGAAAGGCTCATACTTTGAGGGGAATACACCGGCGATGCATCCGGCCATGAACTCGTCAGTGGTCATATTGAGCCCCCCGTCATTTTGTGACAGCCACTGCGGGTAAAGCACAGCAGCCACATGCCTTCTTCCGTCCGTAATGTGGGAGCAATCAAGCCCTCTGGACGTTATCATCTGCTGAAGTCTCATCTCTTCCCCAATGAGCACCTCCTCAGGCAGGTAAATAGGGAAGTTCTCCGGGGTATTGGCTTTTGGCCCGTGGGCAGCGACAATGAAACAGATGATCCTGTAATCCTCATCAAGTTGTCCTGCATCGATCTGAGTCTTAACCATCCTGTCAAGTATCACCAGGGAATCAAGCAGATCGGGATAACCCTTATTCTCTATTTCGATGCGGGATATCGAAAAGATCGGCACGATCCTTTCAGGAGGAATAACCTTGCTGTCGAACACTTTATATATTTTCTCTGAGAGGAATCTCTGTATCTTATTTCTGTGCCCGGTCTTTTTTTCCCAGTCTATATCATCACTGTTCAGATCTATGCCGTTACGCACTACTATCGCATCGATGCCGTAGAACAGTTTTACTTCCTTGCGCGTGGAATCCCCTACTGCAGTAACTACATCGACATGTGATGAAAGCGATTCGAGTTTTGCGAAATTGACAGGTACACCGCTATCCCATGAACTGTCCTTTTCTCTTATTTTCAGGAGAGAACGGTGGCCTGCGACCCTGCCGGGTATCGTTGCATGGTAGGTTGCAACCGTATGCACGCCTGCACCCAGCTTCTCAAGCCGTGCGGCCGCGTAGAATACTCCGAACTCATGGCAGTGGAGGGAAACCTGCACAGATGGTAAAAGGGAGGCTGCAAATTCTGACACAGCCTTGTCACTGTATTCCATTTCATCCTTTCTACCGGCGTTCGCAAGCAAGCGGACAAGTTCTGATATCGCATAGGACAGGTTGAGATAGTGCGTGTATTCCATGCCATTATTCATGCTTTCATAATGCATCGAGTCCAGTCCTGTGAGGTCGTATGCCTCAGCTTTTATCATGCTCGAAAGATTCAGGCCTTCTCCTTTATATTCAGAACTGATCAGATGGAAGTCGTTTGTTTTGAACATGATATAAATGATGTCCGTATCATTTACTTTCCTGGAGCCTGCATATGTCTCTATGCCCCGGAAATTAAGCTGCTCCAGAGCGGAAAGCAGTTCTCCTTCCGGTTCATAGTCGCTGAAGCCGCTCATGTCGGTGATACGGTTCAATCCTTTGTTCCAGTCAGCTCCGCTGTACCCGTAGTAAGGTCCCGCGACTATTATCCTGGATGTTTTCCCTTCCTCGATAGCACCTTCATTTATTATATGTGCAAGGTTCCTCGCCTCAGCATCGATAACATTCCATATACCCCCCATCTTATTCGACTTTGGCCCTGCTTCTTCACCTGCTATGACTATGAACCTGCTTTCCATCATTTTCAAGCTCCCCTTTTTACATTTCCTTTATATTGACAATGATATATGAGAATATCTGAAAAATTAGAATAGTGACAGTTATTAAAAGAATTCACCACCCAAGCAGATGCTCTACTGGTTTTGAGCCATGCCTGATGAGATATTTCCTGAGCTCATCTGCTGCAAACAGCAGGAAGGCAAAAGGTACGGCCAGCAGCACATATTCCAGTGAAATTGGTGCAGTATTGAATACGGCGTTTGCAAATGGATGGAATATTATGAAAGCCAGTATCAGCAGCTCACTGGTTATACCAACGAGCACCATCCTGTTACTGAACAACCCTTTTACGAAAACGGACTGCCTGCGTGTCCTTGATGTGAACACGTTAGATATCTGACAAACAATCACCGCGGCAAAGAAAGCTGTTATAGCCTGCCTGTAGAGAGGATCTGCAAGCTCAAGATGCTGCCCCCAGTTCCACCCGCCGCCATACAGAACTGCAAAGTAACAGGCGAAGCCTGCAGCCGCTTCTATAGGGCCTTTAAGCCCGTATGATGTAAGCAGTACCTGGGGCGTGAGAAGTTTCTCCTTACTGGAGCGGGGAAGGCGCTTCATGATATCCCCTTCTCCCCTTTCCATGGCAAGTGCAATGGCAGGCAGTATATCCGTGCCCAGATCTATGGCCAGTATCAGCTGCACGTTCATGGGCAGAGGGAGCGCGAGCAGCACAAACGCGATAAAGGGCAGTATTTCCGGAACGTTGCTTGTGAGGATATATGCAATGAATTTCTTTATATTATCAAAGACGATCCTTCCTTCTTCCACAGCATTGACAATGGTTGCAAAATTGTCGTCAAGCAGGATCATGTCTGCAGATTCCTTCGCAACGTCGGTGCCGCTGCCCATGGCAACGCCCATGTCTGCATTTTTAATTGCGGGTGCATCGTTAACCCCGTCCCCTGTCATTGTGACTATTTCGCCTGCCGACTGGAAAGCTCTTACTATCTTAAGCTTCTGGAGCGGGGAAGTGCGGGCGAATATTATGCTCCTTGCCTGCAGCCTGCGGGTCAGATCCTCAGCTGGCATTACCTCCAGTTCCGGGCCTGTTATCATTACCGTATCGCCATCATCATTGGTGAGCCCCACCAATGACGCTATGGACTTTGCGGTCACAGGGTGGTCCCCTGTGATCATGACCACTTTGATACCAGCACGGTAGCACCTGTTGATCGCCTCTTTAGCTTCGGGGCGTGCGGGGTCCAGGGCGCCGGAGAATCCCAGGAATATAAAGTGTTCCTTATACTCCCTCACCTCCCCGGCTTTCCTGAATGCATATGCAAGCACTCTCTCGCCCCTTTTTGCCATTTTCAGATACTCATCTTCCAGTTCTTGCTTTTCCCGGTCAGTGAGCTCTTTTTCCTTCCCTTCTGCTATCACGCGGTCACACATCTCAAGGAGCACTTCCGGGGCACCCTTAAGGTATGAATCCAAGGTTCCATCCGGCGTCTTGCATATTACCTGCATTTTTTTGACCCTGGAATCGAAAGGATATTCCGCCAGCCGGGGATATTCTTCCTGTATCTTTGCTACATCTCTGAACTTGTCCACATAGACAAGCAGCGAGCCTTCAGTGGGATCACCTCTGTATCCCGGCTGCTCATCCGACAATCTGGAGTTATTGCAGACCGCAGCAACACGTAAAAGCATCTCCTGAGGCATTTCACCTTTTTGAGCATCCATGTAGCCGGAGCCTGTATATACCGAGCTCACAGCCATTTTGTTCTGTGTAAGCGTTCCTGTCTTGTCGGTGCATATGACGGTGGTAGAGCCCAGTGTCTCCACAGATTCAAGCTGCTTTATCAGGGCATTCCTTTTAGCCATCCTTTTGGAGGCCAGGCTCAGGGCAAGCGTTACTGTGGGTAAAAGTCCTTCGGGAACGTTAGCAACGATAATGCCGATGGCAAATATCAGGCTGGCAAGGAAGGTGTCCTGGATAAAGAAACCCACCAGGAAGAATGCGATTCCCAGAAAAATCGCAATTGAAGATATGATCTTGACAAAATGGTCCAGTTCTTTGCGTATGGGGGTCTGGACCGACATCGTCTCCTGTGTAAGCCGGGACAGTTTCCCTATCTGCGTATCAGAACCTGTACTAAAGATGACAGCCTCTCCGTTGCCCGTCTGCACCAGGGTACTGGAGAACACCATGTTCCTGCACTCCAGCATGTTATCGTGCGTACACTCGAGGGACCTTAACTGGGGCTCAGCCTCTCCTGTTATCGGTGAATTGTCAACTTTCAGGCTGTTCTGGACAATGAGCCTGCCGTCGGCAGGTACCTTGTCCCCCTCTTCCAGATAGACGATATCCCCTGCAACTATCTCTGAGGCAGGCAGCTCCACGATCTCCCCGTCACGCCGTATCCTGGCAGTCGGAGGCATCAGATTCTGGAAGCTTTCCATTATCTTTTCGGCCTGGTATTCCTGGATGAAGGTGAAGGTTGCATTAAGTATGACCACTCCGAGCAGGGCGATGGCAATGAAGATGTTTCCCTGTCCGGGGTTCAGGTATTCGGCGGTAAATGAGAGTGCAGAACCAAAGAGCAGCAGGATCGCGAAAAAGTTCCTATACTGTTTAAAGTACTTCTTGAGCAGGCTTTCTTTCTTCTTTTTTTCAAGTATGTTCGAGCCGCATATTTCTTTCCGGCGAAGCGCTTCTTCAGTAGAGAGTCCTTCATTGCTCGTGTTCAGCCTGCGCAGGAATTCCTCCGGCCCGATGACATGCTCATCACCCCTGGAAGTACACTGGAAACCCTTCTCTTCTGCTGTCCCGTTACCCATAACCACCATAAAACTATGGGGGGCTGACATAAAAGGGTTATTGCTCTGTCCTAAATTTACACGAAAGACCTTCAGTGCAGGGTACTGAATGAAAGGTAAATATTCCACAAACCTGTAGCTACAAAGTTCACAGCCAGTGCCGCAAGCAGAAGGCCCATCAGCCTTGTGAATACCAGCATTCCGGTGTAACCCGCGAATTTGAATATCCTTCTTGAGAACCTGAACAGGACAAGACTGATAATGAAAGTCAGTAATATCGATACTATCACGCTAACGCTCTGTATCATGGAGTTTGCAGTGCTCATTAGCACGATCACAGTTGAGATCGTTCCCGGCCCGGTGAGGAGAGGCAATGCTATCGGGAATATCCATACATCGCTGCGGTCAATAGAGCTGTCTATCTCGTTCTCGGTTATGCTTTCGCGGGAAACCTTCCCAAGTATCATATCGAACGCCACTACAAACAGGAGAACGCCGCCTGCAATCCTGAGCGAATCGATGGTGATGCCGAAGAAATCCAGGATAAGGCCTCCTGTAAAAGCAAAAAAGAGGGCGATAATACAGGCAAGTGCCACTGATTTATTCGCAATGATGTTCTTTTCTTCAAATGTCACGCTATTCGTGAGCGAGACAAAGGTCACAACCCCGCTCAGAGGACTTACTATCGCGAACAGGGAAAGAAAAGAACCAAGGAAGAATGCCATATCCTGCACAGTCATAACTCCATATAGTTCTCAAAATCATATCCTATCTACATAATATTTGTGGTCCCGGCATCAAAAGCATATCTCCTGGCGCTGTAGAATTTCCTATAATCGCATGCGGGCATTCGTATTGTATACCGTTTGATTTTTCAAACTTGCAGGCTGCATTTCCCGGAAGCTTCCTCCGGCTCGACATGAATGGTCGTGCCGGAGAGATAGGTAACATGCCGGGCCAGTGACTCCTTTACCTCTCTGGTTACGTCGTGACCTTCTCTGACGGAAAGCCCGGAATCTACAGCAATGGTTATTTCCGCATGCATCCTGTGTCCTATCCATCTGACCTTTACGTCGGTGATATCCGCTACCTCTGCGATGTGGCCTATAGCATGCACTATATCATCAACCACTTCCGGATCCACACTATCCATCAGCCTGCCAAGGACCAGTTTGCCGGAGTCCCAGGCAACCTTCAGTATGGCTAGGGTGATAAAGACTGCTGCTACCGGATCTGCAAGAGGGAAACCAAGCCACACTCCGATAGCTCCCAGCAGGACTGCCAGGCTTGTCAGGCCATCAGTGCGTGCATGATAGCCGTCTGCAATAAGTGAGGCGCTGCCTATCTCCCTTCCTATCCTTATCCTGTACTGGGCTATCATCTCATTGCCTGCAAATCCTACTATCCCGGCAATGGCGACAACTCCTACGTACGATATGGTCCCGGGTTCAAGAAAAAGTCCGATGGCATTGTAGGCAGCAAACAACGCGCTGAGGAGGATCAGGAATACGATGGCCAGCCCTGCCACATCCTCAGCGCGCCCGTATCCGTACGTATATCTCCTGTTTGGCTCTCTGTTAGCAATAGAAAAGGCTATCCACAAAGGTATGGTGGTCACAGCGTCGCTAAAGTTATGAAAGGTGTCTGCAAGCAGTGCCGAGCTGCCTGATATATAAACAATTACTACCTGTACGGCTGCGATCGCTGCCAGTCCGGCAAATGAAGTTTTAATGGCTTTTTTTCCCTTTTCTGTACTAAGGATCAAAGGGTCGAGAGTACCATGTTCACCGGTATGTGCATAGTTTGGCTTGTCAGAGAACATTTTCACAAATGCAGATCCTCCGTTCTAAGGGGATGATCATATTTCCTCCCACTCTGTCTATGAAAGGCATATATATACATTTCATTTCCTGTTTTACAGAATATGAATCTGTCAGGCAGACCTGCATTATATTTTTTTACGATTGATGCCTCATGCATGCGTAAATATTTGTAAATCAAATCTGCTTGTGCAATTCTTATACTTGCCCACAATATTTGGTAAATACTTATATATATAACCCCTTACTATAACGGCGACAACCTGAGTAAAGTAATACTCGGGTATTAGTGGTTGGGGTCTATTTCCATCAAAACTACCTCCAAAATACTACCTCCAATTACCCATCCACTAAGGGAGGGCTCTGCCACTGGCGGAGCTCTCTCCTCCACACTATTCTGCTACGCTGGAATTTACAGGAGGCACTTTTAAAGCAAGTTCGCTGTGAACTCTGTACCATATGTCCTGAACTGTTCCGGCAAAAATATCACATTTATGTCCATCGTTTTTATATTCAACAACTGTTCTGCCTTCCAGCATTGCTTTAGTGGGGATATCACTAAGGGGGAGTTTGCCTACAATATCCACGCTTTTTCCTATTGCTATTGCTATTCTCACGAAGCCTCACATACAATTATGTTAATGGAGCCTGAATAGCAAATGTTTCAGTGGTGATGGTGGTGGTCGTGGTTGTCATGAGAACTGCACGCATTGTCCTGATTTGCCTTTTCAAGCTTTCCTTCTTTCCACGCATCCAGAGCATCCTGAATTGTCCCCTGTGCTCCCACGAATACTTCTATTCCGTACTGATCGAACATTGTAACAGCTTTCCTGCCAAGTCCTCCGCAAAGCATTATGTTCACAGCGTTCCTGGACATCAGTTCAGGAGGCAGGCCTACCCCTCCGTTGTGTTCACTGGTGTTGGGCAGTATTGAAATTTCTCCGGTCTCAGTATCATAGATAATGTAGTTCAAAACCTTGCCAAAATGCTGTCCGACCTGATCTTCCAGGCCGCTCTCACCCATAGATGGTATACTGATCTTCATATTTTCACCTTTATACTTATTCATCAACAAATTCCATATGTATACTATCTGTATTACGGATAGAAAATACACACAGAGTCCGAAATGCGGATCGCTATCTGTTTCAGGACCGCATTACTTAACCTGCAAATCCTTTTTGAATGAATATCCTCCTATATGCGGAGAAATATAAGAGTTTATCTGAATAAGTTTATATATTTACTCTCAGATGAGTATTATTTAAGGTTACTCTCTTAAGTTTATAACCGCAGGTTTGTGGGTTCAAAATGAAGCTTACAGTAGTTTATGATAATGAGGCGGAACATGTATCCTGAAAGTTTTACTGAAATATTTGCAGGATATTCTTCCGAACTTTAAGAATTGCTCTTTTTGCTGCAAAAATGGGTGCAGGAATAAAATAAGGGATAGATGGCTCCATTCTTATAGGAAGGCCTGTAAGATGCCGGGAATCGATATTATCGGCAAGGAGGGCTCATTTGTAACTGCTGATAAGAAATCCCAGCACAAGATTGATGCCTGAGAATATCACCGAGAGCACTGTGAATACCAGGAGATACATATTATATAGGAATATCCTGGTCAGGGCTTCCTCTGTGTTCAGATCCAGTGCATATGCAAGGATATTGGCTATCATCAGAAGGAGGAACAGGGCAGGTAATCCCCTGGCTGCGCCTTTAATATCTGCCGTGCTCAGGGCGATATGGGATGAAACTCCAAGGGCCAGGAAAACGTATATCCAGAAATTGATGCTGCCGGCATTTGAGGGGTCAAACAGGCCTGACAGGAGGCCTGTCAGAAAGCCGGCAATGTATTCCATGCCCGAAGGTCCGACTGCGGTCCTGCTGCTGAACAGCAGCATCTGGCCTGTGACTTCCCTGAAAACCTCCGGCAGCAGGAGGTACATGCTCGCGATGAGGAACAGATTGGCACTTAAGAGGGGGCCTATCCCGATAAAGAAATTCCCACTATTCTGGTAGAGGCTGTTCCTGTTATAGCTGTGCCTGACGTATCCGAGGGTGCCGTCCCTGCTACTGAGGTCAAGCAGTTTCACCTTTGTGACCCTGTGCCTGAAAAGCCAGCACATGAGCAGGTGTCCGGTCTCATGTACAGGCACCCCTATCCACGCAGTCAGCAGTAAGGCCTTTCTCCCGACACTTTTGCGGAAGTAGATGTTTGCGCGCTTCTCCATGCTGCCCAGCAACAATCCTGTCAGCAGCACAGGTCCTGCAAATATCAGCAACTCCAGCAGGCTCAGTTGCAGTATGGTTGAAAATACCTCGATCATCAGTTTATCATCCTTCAACTCCTTACTTCATTTCTGTAGGATGCAGCTTTTACAGATAAGTACTTATTTGATGGACATAGGATGTTCCTTTATATGTGGGGATACTTAGCCGCAGGAACACATTCTGCTATGGCAGGCGTTCCTTCACATTTATGTCCGAGGTGATAAGATGGATGAGAAAAGGGACACTAGAAAATATATTGAAGATCAGCTCCGGGAATTGAAATATAACATATCCAGGAACATAAAGGATATGGAACTCGACAAAGAGTTTGACAGGCAGACAAAGGATATAACCGAATATGTGGATGCCAATATCCGCAAGGTCAGGGAGAGTATTGCTGAGAGGACTTCGGGAGAGTCGCAAGTGACCTTCATGCCCCTGATAGGTGAGGATGCACCTTCGTTCAAAGCTGTCACGACTGCGGGAGAGATCAATTTCCCCAGGGATTACAAAGGCAAATGGGTAGTCCTTTTCAGCCATCCGGCAGATTTCACGCCGGTATGTACTACCGAGTTCATGACATTCGCAAGCATGGAAAGTGAGTTCAATGCCCTCAACTGCCAGCTCATCGGACTTTCCATCGACAGCATCTATGCGCATATCGCCTGGCTTCGTACCATCAAGGAGAAGATAGAATATAAGGGGATGAAGAACGTCGAGGTGACCTTCCCCGTGATCGCAGACCTTAAGATGGATATCGCAAGGAAGTTCGGGATGCTCCAGCCTAGTGCTTCCGATACCCAGGCTGTCCGGGCTGTGTTCATGATCGATCCGAAAGCCAAGATAAGGGCCATACTCTATTATCCGCTCTCAAACGGCAGGAATATGGATGAGGTCAAGAGACTGCTTCTCGCCATGCAGAAATCTGACGCGGAAGGTGTTGCAACACCGGCTAACTGGCAGCCGGGGGAAGATGTCATCATCCCGCCACCGGGATCATGCGGAGTAGCAAAGGAGAGGATGGAATCAGCTGAAGAGGGCAAGTACTGTCTTGACTGGTTCATGTGCTTCAAGAAACAGTAATACAAATGGACGGATCGCATTTGATCCGTCATTTCTTGGACTGCATAGAATGTTCTATTTCTTATCCTCTTCCTCAAGCGCCTTGCTTACTATTTTCATGGCGCAGAGATCTCCGCACATTGAGCATGCACCGCTGCCGGTTATTCTGCTCTCCCGGATGTGCCTTGCGCGTTCGCCGTCAATGGCCAGGCTGAATTGAGTATCCCAATCAAGGTCCTTACGGGCGCGTGCCATCCTGTCGTCTATGGCTCTTGCACGTTCCTTCTGGCCTTCTTTTGTGAGGTCTGCAGCGTGAGCTGCTATCTTTGTGACGATGGTGCCTTCCCTGATATCCTCGTTTGTCGGAAGGGCCAGATGTTCGGCAGGCGTGGTCATGCACAGGAAGTCAGTGCCGCACATGCCGGCGAATGTCCCGCCTATGGCTCCTGTTATGTGGTCGTAGCCGGGAGCTATATCCGTTACAAGCGGGCCGAGCAGGTAGAGAGGGGCATTGTCGCAAAGGTTCTTCATTCCTTTGACGCTCAGCTCTATCTCGTCGATCGGCACGTGCCCGGGACCTTCCACAAAGCACTGCACATTAGCTTCCCGGGTTCTTTTCACAAGTTCTCCCAAGGTGATGAATTCCATGAAAGATGGCCTGTCCGAGGCGTCATGGATGCAGCCGGGCCTCATGCCGTCCCCGAGGCTGACGGCCATGTCATATTCATGGGCTATCTCCAGAAGATAGTCATACTCGGAATAGAATGGATTGTCCTCTCCGTGATGTATCATCCAGGCGATAGTAAAGGAGCCTCCCCTGCTGACAACATTGGTTATCCTGTCTCCGCTTTTTAGGCGCTGCAGGGAATTGAGGTTAACACCTGCGTGAACAGTTACAAAATCCACGCCGTCCTTTGCATGTTTGCGTACGGCATTGAACATGTCGTCAGATGTCATATCAACGACAGCCTTCTGCGCAGATGCTGCCTGGTATATAGGGACGGACCCGATGGGGAGCTCTACGGCATCCATGATCGTCTTCCTGATAAGGTCCAGGTCTCCTCCGGTGGAGAGGTCCATCAGGGCATCAGCGCCGTATTTCTGTGCCGTCTTTGCCTTCTCCACCTCATCATCTATGTTTATGTAGTCCCTTGAAGTGCCTATGTTCGCGTTGACCTTAGTGCTGAGGTACTTGCCGATACCTATCAGCCGGCACTCCCTTTGCGTATTGTTGGGGATTGCTATCGTGCCTTTTGCAATGCAGGAGCATATTGTCCTGGCCTCGACTCCCTCGTTCCTGGCAACGGTTTCCATTTCAGGAGTGATGGTCCCCCTCTTTGCATCTTCCATTAATGTCATTCTTACTATTCCTGCGTTGGTGTCTGTTTACGGCTGCAACTATAGTTTAGATAGATATATATGTTTCACATTCTTATGTCTGTATCATTATTAGGTTTAAGAGCAGTCTGCCGTTCTAATAAATCAGTCACATTCAGAGGAAAAAAACAAGAGTGAAGTGGTGCAGATAGCGGAATCTTAAACGAAATAGTTCTTCACCTTGCTGTTCAATAAGTATCTTTAACAGTCGCAATACATAATATCGAGATTATTATGATGCTGATCAGTGTGAGTTTGTAGTTTATTTTATATTTCATATGCAAACCTCAAAATCTACACTTTTTATAATAATGCTAATAATAAGTTATATGTATATTATATTTTTGACAGGAGTTTTCAACAGGGCACAACGATAATATTACTTTCACTCCGCAAGCTCAACTCTTATCTAATATCAATTCATAATGGCATGCATGTCCATCGTCGTATTCACGGAAAAGAACAAAGCAGCGGCACAGATTGCCGGTATACTGAGCGAAGGGGGGTTCAATCGGGCATCAATAGAGGGTATTCCGGTATACGACTTCAAGAAGGACGGGAAGGAATGGAGGATAATGGGGCTCTCGGGTCATATTATGGGATATGATTACCCCCCTGAGCTGAATAACTGGCGTGGCTGTGATCCGGCAGTGCTGCTTGATACTCCTCCTGTAAAGACCGTAACCAAACAACCCTATGCAGCAGCTATAGCGCTGGTTTCAAAGGATGCCCATGAGATAATACTTGCATGTGACTTTGACCGGGAAGGAGAGAATATTGGTTTTGAGGCCAGGTCCCTTGCAGAAAGAGTGTCGAAGTCCCCTGTGAAAAGGGCACGTTTTTCCTCCCTGTCCGCAAGCGAGATCCGGCAGGCATTTGACAATCTTGTAGAGCCTGACGTGAACCTGGCAATGTCTGCAGAAGCACGTCAGATACTGGACCTTAAGATGGGTGCAGCCTTTACCAGGTTCCTGACCCTGGCCGTGCAGGAAAAAGCACATACCAAGGATATCATTTCCATCGGTCCCTGCCAGACACCGACATGCGGCTTCGTTTACGAGCGTGAAAAGACCATATTGGATTTCAAGTCAAAGGACTTCTGGAAAATAGAAGGGACCTTCAGCCATTCGGAGATCGATTTTACGGGTACTCACCGCAGCGGCCATATTAATGACAAGGCGAAGGCCGATGAGATATTTGCCCGGATCAAAGGTTCCAAAACCGGCATCCTTGCAAAAAAAAGCGTAAAAGAGTCCGCAATAAACCCTCCATATCCCCTGAACACTACGGAGTTCCTCAAGCGTGCTTCCAAATTCCTTGATATCAGTCCGGAAAAGTCCCTTGAGATAGCAGAACAGCTGTACCTGTCGGGTTTTACCAGTTACCCGAGGACCGAGACAAATAAGTACGCCGATGATTTCGATTTCCAGATGAAGGTCCTGGGCTTTGCCTCGGGGGAATACAGGCAATATGCAATGGCGATCCTATCCAGGCCGCCTATAACATGCAGGAACGGGACCCGTGACGGCCATGACCACCCGCCCATACACCCTATCCGGGCAGCTACAAAAGCGGATATTGAGAAAAGTGTGCGGATACCGGATGCGTGGAAGGTGTACGACCTGGTGGTCCGCCACTTCCTCGCTAACCTGATGCAGCCTGCACTCTTTGAAAAGACCCATCTGGAAATAAGCGTCAAAAATGAGATATTCGACACGCCGGGTTCAGTAATGAAGGATGCGGGGTGGCTGGCGGTATATCCTTTCGAGACAAAGAACGATAAGTTACTTCCGGATATATCTCTGAATGATGAGATCAGTATTAAAAAGCTGAGCAACATCAAGTCAAAGACAACTGCTCCAAAAAGGCTTACTGAGGCTGAACTGCTGACCCTTATGGATAAACACGGTATCGGTACCAAAGCAACAGCCCCCTCTCATATAGAGACCAATAAGAAGCGAGGCTATTTTGAGACTAAGGGGAAGACCATTTCTATCCTTGATACCGGGTTCACACTTATGGAAGCCCTTGATTCCACAGTTCCCATACTTATAAAACCTGATGTGCGCTCCCGTATTGAGGCTCTTATTCAGGAAGTAGAGGATGGAAAGAAGGGTTTTGAGGATGCGCTTGGGGAAGGATCCGTGCTTATCCGGGATATGTATTCACATCTGATCATAAACAGGGAGCAGATAGTCCGGAAAATGGCGGGAACGATAACCGATGAGCAGATCGTTGCGGACAAGAAGAACTTCATCGGCCAGTGCCCTGAATGTGACCGTTTGTTGCGGATAGTCAAGACCGATAAGGGTAGGTTTGTAGGCTGCAGCGGTTATCCGGACTGCAGGAATACATATCCGCTGCCAAAAGAGGGGGCTCTTACGATAGTCCGGTCGAAGCAGTGCATGAAGTCCGGCGTCGCTGTCGTGAAAGTGGGAAGCAAGTATCACTGGTCTGTGGGCGTGGGTCCCTGCTTTACGTGCGAGCTTGAGAAAGCATGCTTCCCGCCTGAGGTAACAGGCCCCTGCCCGAAATGTGAAGGCTCGATGTTCATCCTGGCGATGAAGGATACCCGGTTTCTTGCCTGCACCCTGAAATGCGGATACACGCGCCCCCTCCCGAAAGAAGGCAAACTGACACTTGCCGGGGAATGTAAGCAGTGTGGCTGGAAGAAACTGCGAATCCTGGAAAAAGATAAGGACGCAAGGGAATTATGCATCAATCCAAATTGTGCCTCTAGAAGGCAGAAAACAGCTTAATCCAGAAAAGTTGATTTATCGGTAAATCAATAATTGTTGTATTACATCAAATTTGACAAAAATTTAAATACATATAATACCTTCTAAGAATTAGAGGCGAAGAATAGTCCAAAACTACACAAACAACCTCAATTGCAATAGTTCACCTTTATAGATTGGGTCTATGAAGAACTACCTCCTTTCTCCACAATCGTCTTCTTCGTCTCTTTATCCTCCGACAATTCTACTTCCACTCTTCTGCATAATTTTCTTCATAGCAGATATCTCTTATATCTTTTCTGCGAGATCCTGCATCTTTTCCTGCCGGATGTCCGATGGCCAGCACTGCCATGAGCTCCATCGAGTCAGGGCAACTAAGAATCAAGTTAACTTTATCTTTGTTATTAAGAATCTCCCCGAGCCAGACCGCACCAAGGCCCAGCTCGCAGCAGGCAAGCAGCATGTTCTGTATGGCGGCGCCAATTGCCTGAAGATCCTTTGTCCTGTTATACATTGTATCCTGGTCAAGATACACTGCTATGAGCAGGGGTGCATTGCTGACGATACCGGCATAGTGAGTGCATTCGGCCATTTTCCGGATCGTGTCTTTTTTCTGGATGACTATGAACTTCCAGGGCTGGTTGTTAAGTCCAGAGGGTGCCCATCTTCCTGCGTTCAGGATGGTCGTGATATCTTCCCTTGAAACCTTTGCTTCTGTGAATTTCCGTATGCTGCGTCTTGATAGGATGGTGTCGATAGTTCCTGGCATTGCAAACCTCCGGTTAAACTGTAACATATCTTCGTATCAAAAATAGAAAAATAATGTAGGCTGGAAGCCTACTTTTCGTTAAGCCCGCTGTTGAGCCAGGGCATCTTTGCTCTGATCTGCTTGCCTATGACTTCCACGGGATGTTCCCTGTCCATTCTCTCCATGGCTGTGAGCACAGGTCTGTTCGCTCTGCCTTCGAGCACGAACTCACGGGCAAATTCCCCGTTCTGGATTCTTGCCAGTGCATCATACATGGCTTCCCTGGAAAGCTCGTTTATGACCTTGGGTCCCACGGTCATGCCGCCATATTCTGCGGTATTGGAAACAGAGTACCACATCTTCTCAAGCCCTCCCTCGTGTATGAGGTCAACTATCAGTTTAAGTTCGTGGCATGTTTCAAAGTATGCCATCTCAGGCTGGTATCCGGCCTCTGTGAGCACTTCAAAGGACATCTTGATAAGTGAAGCGACGCCACCGCACAGGTCAACCTGCTCTCCGAACAGGTCGGTCTCGGTTTCCTCGCGGAAGCTTGTCTCATACACTCCGGCGCGTGTGCATCCTACGCCTTTTGCGTGTGCAAGGGCCAGCTCCTTGGCATTGCCTGTGGCATCCTGGTAGACTGCGATAAGTCCGGGCACTCCTGCGCCTTCCCTGTAGGTCCTTCTTACCAGGTGTCCGGGGCTCTTCGGTGCGACCATGTAGACATCTATGTCCTTCTGAGGCACTATCTGGTTATAGTGGATGTTGAAACCATGTGAGAACACAATGGCATTTCCCGGTTCAAGGCCGGGCTCGATCTCGCTGTAGTAGACCTGGGACTGTGTCTCGTCGGGCAGAAGTATCTGTATAATGTCTGCAGCCTTTGCCGCACCTGTCACGGTCATGACCTTAAGGCCGTCATCCTCTGCCTGTTTCCAGCGTCTGCTGCCTTTTCTTAAGCCCACGACCACGTCAAGCCCGGAGTCATGCAGGTTCTGGGCCTGTGCATGTCCCTGACTTCCATAACCCATCACTGCTATTTTTTTCCCTTTCAATACATTCAGGTCTGCATCATTATCGTAGAACATCTGTGCCATTATCTAGTACCTCTTTATGTGAATATTTATATGAATGAATCCTATCTCGTAAATTAAAATTTTGTTGTACACTGTACTTTCAGCTTGAAACACCTTTCGCCCCTCTCCTCAGGGCGACCTTGCCGGTCCTGACCATTTCCTTAATCCCGAAGGGGCGCAGGAGCTGCTCGAGAGCTGCTATCTTTGTCTCGTCGCCTGTCACCTCGATTATCATTGACTTTGGAGCGACGTCGATTATCCTTGCGCGGAATATGTCTACTATCTGCATGATCTCTGACCTGTTGCTGACATCCGAGCTTACCTTGAACAGCGCCATCTCTCTCTCAACAGTGTCTTCTGCTTTAAGGTCGCTGACCCTGATAACATCGATAAGCTTGTTAAGCTGCTTTGTGACCTGCTCGAGAACCTCGTCATCTCCCCGGACCACAATGGTCATGCGGGAAATGGTGGGGTCTTCCGTGACCCCGACGGTCAGGCTGTCAATGTTATATCCTCTTCTTGCGAACATGCCTGCGACCCTTGCGAGTACACCGTGCCTGTTCTCAACCAGGACTGAAAGTGTATGCCTCATTCTTTCCTCTCCAGGTCAAGTATCTCATTGATAGCAGCACCTGCCGGCACCATGGGTGAAACATTCTCCTCGCACTCGACAATGAAGTCTATCAGCGTAGGCCTGCCTGATGCAATGGCTCTTTCAATGGCAGGGCGAACCTCGTCACGCTTTGTTGCCCTTATTCCCAGGGCTCCATATGCTTCGGCAAGCTTGACAAAGTCGACACTGTCTCTTATACAGGTGGATGAATACCTCTTTTCGTAGAATATCTCCTGCCACTGCCTGACCATGCCCAGGTACCCATTGTTGAAAATAGCTATTATTACCGGGATATTGTTCTGTACGATGGTCGCCATCTCCTGGGAGTTCATCTGGAAGGAGCCATCGCCTGAAACATCAATTACCACCTTGTCAGGTCTGGCTACCTTTGCACCTATTGCTGCAGGGAACCCGTATCCCATGGTCCCGAGCCCGCCTGATGATATGAAGGTCCTGGGTTCTGTATACTTGAAATACTGGGCAGCCCACATCTGGTGCTGTCCGACCTCCGTGACTATAATGGCATCCGGGCATACCTCATTGATCTGCTCTACTATGTACTGCGGCTTGATCTCATCGCCGACAGGCTCTATATAGTGCAGAGGATACTGCTCCTTCCAGCCATCTATCTTTCTGAGCCAGTCCTCTGACCGGGCTTTTCCTGTGTACTTGAGCAGGTGGGAAAGGATCCATTTTGCATCCCCTACGATGGGTATGTCGACCTTCACATTCTTTGATATCTCTGCGGGGTCGATATCTATGTGGATTATCTTTGCGCTGGCGGCAAAAGATTTTATTTTGCCCGTGACCCTGTCATCGAACCTCACGCCCACCGCAATGAGCAGGTCTGATTCCTGGATGGCATAATTTGCATACTTCGTGCCGTGCATTCCCGGCATTCCCATGAAAAGCGGATGGTCTCCGGGAAAACCTCCCATGCCTGTAAGGGTGGTGGTTACAGGTGCCTGGATCTTTTCGGCCAACTTTCTCAGTTCGGCAGAAGCACCTGCACTGATAACTCCGCCGCCTGCATATATGACCGGATTATTTGATTTCTCTATCTCTGCAGCGGCTTTCTTTATCTGCTGAAGGTTGCCCTGGTAGGTGGGGCTGTATCCTCTCAGTTCCACCTTCTCCGGGTAACTGAAATCTATCATATCCGTTGTGATATCCTTGGGCAGGTCTACAAGCACGGGTCCCTGTCTTCCGGTGGATGCTATGTGGAACGCCTCTTTGATGATCCTGGGCAGTTCTTTTACATCCTGTACAAGATAGTTGTGTTTGGTGATAGGCATGGTTATGCCTGTGATATTCGCTTCCTGGAAAGCATCGTTGCCTATCAGTGAGCTGGGAACCTGTCCGGTAAGCGCTACGATTGGTATGGAATCCATATATGCGTTCGCTATGCCCGTAACCAGATTGGTTGCCCCGGGCCCTGAAGTTGCAAGGCATACACCTGTTTTGCCTGTAGCCCTTGCATAACCTTCCGCTGCGTGCGCTGCGGCTTGCTCGTGCCTTACCAGTATGTGGCGGATATCGGAATTGTACAGTTCGTCGTAAATAGGGAGCAGAACTCCTCCTGGGTACCCGAAGATGGTATCCACTCCTTCCCTGTACAGGCATTCAAGGAGAGCTCTGGCACCTGTCATTCTTTCGGTAGATCCGGTCATATGAAACCTCTGGTCATGATATTTTTCGATGGAAATATATGAGTATGTGATATTCTTGATCTTCAGATAAGGCGGTTTATGCCGTTCAGGACGGCTTCCACGGATGCCATAACAATATCAGTGCGTGCACCACGGGATGTAACCATCTTTCCGTCCTTGGAAAGCTTCACAAGCACTTCTACAAGCGCATCGGTACCGCCGGTGATAGCATCCACATGATACTCCTCCAGCTGTACATCTCCAAGGCTCTTGATGCCCTTCTTAATGCTGGCAAGAGTCGCATCCACAGGTCCGTCGCCGGTGCTTGCTTCTATAACCTCTTTACCGTCCACTCTCATTCTTACGGAAGCTGTCGGGATGACCCTGTTACCTGAAACGACAGTGTATTCTTCCAGGACCACCTTCGCCTCTCTCTGGATGTTGAGCACGGTCTCCGTAATGGTCTGGAGATCTGCATCAGTTACTCTCTTCCCGTGGTCCCCGAGCTCCTTAACCCTGTCAAGCACTTCCTGGAGCTGGGTATCATCAACAGTCAGTCCCATCTCTTTTACAGCGAGGGTGACCGAGCTTCTGCCCGCGTGCTTGCCAAGGACTATCTTACGCTCCCTGCCTATCACCTCGGGTTTGATGGGCTCATAGGTGGATGTGTCTGCCAGCAGGCCGTGTACGTGAATGCCTGCCTCATGGGTGAACGCGTTCCCCCCGACAAGAGACTTGTTCGGGGCAACAGGTATGCCTGTCAGCCTGCTCACGAGCCTTGAGGCTTTGAAGATCTCTTTTGTATTAATGCCGGTCTTATACTTGTATAACCACTCAATGGTCATTACCACTTCTTCCAGTGACGTATTGCCAGACCTTTCACCAATGCCGTTGATCGTCACATGTGCCTGCCTGGCACCTGCCCGAAGGGCTGCAATGGTGTTTGCAGTACCGAGCCCGAAGTCGTCGTGACAGTGAATGCTCACAGGTGCACTGATGGCCGATGTTATATCCCTGAATATGGCCTCTGTTCTCTCCGGAACAAGCAGTCCCACGGTATCACAGAAGCATAACCTGTCCGCACCCGCCTGTATACCGTCCATGTAAAGGGACTTCAGGAATTCCATATCTGCTCTTGAGGCATCCTCACCGCTGAGCTCTACGATCAGGCCGTGCTCTTTGGCATACTCGGTGGTGTCAATGGCCATCTGCCTCACAGTCTCTCTGTCCTTACGTAACTTTACCTGGATATGCAGGTCGGATACAGGCGCTACGAGATGAATGGAATCAACATCACATGCCAGGGCAAAATCCACGTCCTGCTTCATTATCCTGCAGTAACTGCATATCTCGGCATTCAATCCTTCAGCTGCTACTGCTCTTATGGACTCGCGTTCACCTTCGGATGTGATGGCAGAGCCTGCCTCGATCACATTTACACCTAATTCATCCAGCTTCCTGGCAATCGCTACCTTATCCTCTCTGGTGAGTGCTACACCTGGTGTCTGTTCGCCGTCTCTGAGAGTCGTGTCTAAAAACCGGACATTTTTAAATAATATAATCCCTCACAATTTATTGTCTGTTCAAATAACAGCGTAGAGGGATATACTCAAGTGCTATATATGCATGACGATTATTTTGTCATGATTCTTCACAAAAAAGGGTAAGGGGAACATCCCCTCAATTCATGATCTCAGAAATAGTCGTTCACACTGAGCACTGCTTTTGCTATAAGGTTGGAGCAATGCTTCAGGTCAGCAACATCAAGAACCTCTACAGGCGAGTGGATGTACCTTGTTGCTACGCTGACCACGGTAGATGGTATGCCTTCCCTTGTGAGGTGGATGGCTGTGGCATCAGTAGTGCCGCCGTCCCCGACATCTGTCTGGAACGGGATATCATTCTTCTTTGCTGTCTCGGTAAGCCATTTGACTACCTGCGGAGCGGAGATTATGCCCCTTCCTGCTGCATCGGCTATGGTGATAGCTCCGCCTTTGCCGATATCCAGAACTGAATCCTTCTTATCGATTCCGGGGTGGTCTCCGGGGATGGTCGTGTCTATTGCTATGGCAAGGTCGGGGTTGAGTCCGAATGCGGATGTGCGTGCCCCTTTTAGTCCTACTTCTTCCTGCACTGTACCAACAGCATATACCGTGGCCTTAATGCCCATTTCGGATATCTGGCGCATTGCATCGATAATGATGGCACAGCCTGCCCTGTTATCAAACGCCTTCCCGGTTATCTTCCCGTTCGCAAGCTTCTTTACCTCACGGTCCATGGAGACCGGTGTGCCTATAATAATGCCCATGCTAAGTGCATCTTCCTTATCGTTCGCACCCACATCGATGAACATGTCATCCGCATTTACCGGTTTCTTCCGTTCCTCATCCTTCATCACATGAGGGGGCTTTGATCCGATCACTCCCGGTATGGGACCCTTCTCGGTATGGACTATGACCCTCTGGCTGTGCAGGGTCGGGTCGAACCATCCTCCTATCTTTACAAATCTGAGGAATCCCTTATCATCGATATACTTGACCATAAGCCCTATCTCGTCCATGTGAGCAGCGAGCATGATGGATGGACCATCGCCTTTTTTGACCGCGATGAGATTGCCCATCTTGTCCACTCTCATTTCATCCACATATGGCCTGAGTTCCTCCTCAAGGATCGCCCTGATATTCCCTTCGCTGCCGGATATGCCATGAGCATTTGATAATTTAGTGATCAGTTCTTCCATCATAATCATCCTCTGGTTTTTTCAGAGAAGAATGGGGTTACAGGAATATAAGGTTTGAGTGAGCAGTAAAATAATTCAAGCAGCGTTGAAGAAAAAAGAATGGAAAAATAGAGAGTAAGTTATTATCTTACTCTTCCTTGCGGCGCTGCATAAAGAATGCAAGACCGAGGATCGCTGCTACAGGGAGTGCAACAGTTGGGAATTCCGGGATCTCTGAGTTCACATATCTTGAT
>Ga0209347_1001772_pt1 | contig 32245 bp, 33 predicted proteins | sample AutmiccommuBRH23_FD_187382 | JGI IMG/M metagenome (GOLD analysis project Ga0209347, IMG submission 187382) | Deep subsurface microbial communities from Mt. Terri, Switzerland - Autotrophic microbial communities BRH/23 (SPAdes) (version 2) | ecosystem: Environmental > Aquatic > Deep subsurface >...
TCAGTACTTGCGGACCAGGTCGTGGTTGCCGCCGATGCCCCCGCTCGCGACGACCACCGCCTGTGCCCGGAACTCGAACTCGCCCTGGATGTCTCGCGACGACGCGACACCGCGCGCCGCCGTCGACGGCTCCAGCACCGCGCCGCGGACGCCGGCGACCGTCCCGTCCTCGACGATGAGCTCGTCGACTCGGTGCCGGTGTGCGAAGCGCACCCCGGTCAGCCGGCGCGCGAAGATGTCGACCAGCGCCGGGCCGGTCCCCCAGGTGATGTGGAATCGGGGTACCGAGTTGCCGTGGCCGCGGGCGTCGTAACCACCCCGCTCGGCCCACCCCACCAAGGGGAACGTCCGCAGCCCGCGATCCCGCAGCCAACTCCGCTTCTCCCCCGCGGCGAAGTCGACGTAGGCGTGCGCCCACTGCCGGGGCCAGTGGTCCTCGGGTCGATCGAACCCCGCGGTGCCCAGCCAGTCCTGCAACGCCAGTTCGTGGCTGTCGTGGATGCCGAGGCGCCGTTGCTCGGGGCTGTCGACGAAGAAGAGCCCACCGAACGACCAGTACGCCTGGCCGCCGATGTTGGCCTCGTTCTCCTGGTCGACGATCAGGACTCGGCGGCCGCGGTCGACGAGTTCGCAGGCCGCGACCAGGCCCGCCAGTCCGGCCCCCACCACGATGACATCAGCGTCAGCCATGGGCCCAATCTACGACCCGCGGCGCTCAGGCAGCGGCAGACAGCGCAGGCCGGGCGTGCCAGTCGTAGACGGTGGGTGCGCACGAGTGCATCAGCGCCAGATCGACGGCGTCGATCATCGCTTGCCTGGGACCCGGGCGGCGCAGGTGCCGGGCGGCCACCGCCACCCGCACCACGCCCGCACGCCGCGCGGTGCGCTCCGCGGACAGCACCACCGTGCGGCACCACCACGGCTCGGACAGGAAGCCTTCGCCGATGCCGAGTACCCGGGCTCGCACGGTTTCGCGACGCACCAGGTCGGTGATTCCGGCCAGCCCGGCGACCAGTCGAAAGCCGTTGCGGGGCAACGCGGTCATCGCCCCCTGCGAGACGTTCCACCCGGGCGCGGCGAACAACCGGGTACGCAGGCCGAGGTGTTCGAGAATTCGGTCGGCGGCCATCAACCGCAGGTTCGCCTCGTGCGCCTGCAGTGTCGCGAATTCTCCGCGCCGCGTCTTGGTGGCCGCCTCGTCGAAACCGTGCAGCACGATCGCGTCACCGTTGCCGCGCCGGCGGAGCAGCCAGTCCACCGTGGCGGCGTCTCGGTCGAGTCGGTAGCCGCCCTTGAGGCGCGGCGCCACGAGCAACGACGCGGGCACCCGCCGCTCGTCGAGGCGAGCGCGGAACGCGATGACGTCGTCGAGTGTGCGGTCGCTGACACCGGAGATCGAGACGATCAGTTGTCCTGCCACAACCGCAGTGTCGCAACGTCAGGTGTCGGGACGGTGGCGAACACTCCGACTGCGGGTGTCCGTTCGGCTAGCGCGGCAAGACGGCTTCGATCGCCGAGATCACCTCGGGAGCGTCGGGTTCGGTGCGGGGCCGGAACCTCTTGACCTCGGTTGCGCCCGGAGCCAGCAGGAACTTCTCGAAGTTCCACTGCACGTCCCCCGCCTCGCCCTGCTCGTCGGCGGCCTTGGTGAGCTCGGCATACAGCGGGTGCCTGCCCGGTCCGTTGACCTCGGTCTTGGCCAGCAGTGGAAAGGTCACCCCGTAGGTCGTGGAGCAGAACGTCTGGATCTCCTCGGCGCTGCCGGGTTCCTGGCCCATGAACTGGTTGCACGGCACGCCGATCACCGTGAGGCCGCGGTCGCCGTATTCCTTGGCGAGCTTCTCGAGCGCGGTGTACTGCGGCGTCAGCCCGCACTTGGAGGCGACGTTCACCACCAGCGCCGCGCCGCCGGCCAGCTCGGCCAGCGTCGTGTCCCTGCCGTCGAGTGTGGTCAGCGCGATCTCGGTCAAGGGTGTTTCGGTCATGGGCTCGACGGTACCCGCGGCTCACGCGGTGAACAGCATGCGGGCCACCCGCTGCGCGGTGGCCACCGGATCGGAATCGGTGTCGATGGCCTGGTTCAGCCAGAGCATCGCGAAGCCGTGCACCAGCGACCAGGCGGCGAGTCCGGCCGCCTGCGGATCTTCCTTGGCGCGTGCATCGTTCAACGTTCCGACGCCGGTCGCCAACTCCGCACCGGCGGCATCTTGGGCCGCGATCAGCTCGGCGTTGCCGGGGTCGACGAGTGAGCGGTCGAACATCACCTCGTAGTGACCGGGGTGGTCGAGCGCGAACGTGACGTAAGCCAGTGCGGCGTCACCGAATTCGGGCCGGGCGTCGGCCAGCGCAACCGCCAGCTTCCGCCAGCCCTGAGCTGCCAGCGCGGTGAACAGACCCCGCCGGTCGACGAAGTGGTGTGCCGGTGCGGCGTGCGAAACCCCTGCGGCGCGGGCCAATTCCCGCAGCGAGACCCCGTCGGCCCCGCGCTCGGCCACCAGTTGTGCGGCCTGCCCGAGGATCACGGCCTTCAGGTCGCCATGGTGATACGTCCCCTTGCTCATGACACCATCGTAGCCTGCAATCTTGACACTGCCTAGATCATTGCCCACCCGGCTCGACGTCCGGGCCGCCGAACAGGCGCTGTATCTAGCGGCCGCCGCCGTCGTGGTCGGCCTTGGCGGTGTTCAATAGCCATGCGTACTGGAACGCCGCTTCCTTCCAGCGCTCGTAACGCCCGCTGATTCCGCCGTGGCCGGCGTTCATCTCCGTCTTCAGCAACACCTTGGCGGCATCGTTGACCGGGTCGACCTGGGCATGGCGCAGCGCCGCGACCCATTTCGCAGGCTCCACGTAGTACACCCTGGTGTCGTTCAGCGACGTCATCGCCAGGATCGCCGGGTAGCTCTTCGTCTCGACGTTCTCGTAGGGCGAGTAGGACTTCATGTAGCGGTACACCTCGGGGTCCTCCAGCGGGTTTCCCCATTCGTCCCACTCGGTGACCGTCAGCGGCAGCGACGGGTCGAGGATTGTGGTGAGCGGGTCGACGAAGGGCACAGAGGCCAGGATCCCGGCGAACAGATCGGGCGCCAGGTTCGCCACCGCCCCCATCAGCAGACCCCCGGCGCTGCCGCCGTAGGCCACCAGATTCTCCGGGCGGGTGACGTCGGTGCCGACGAGATGTGCTGCCACGGAGATGAAGTCGGTGAAGGTGTTGCGCTTCTCCAGCATCTTGCCGTGCTCGTACCACGGCCTTCCGAGTTCACCACCGCCGCGCACGTGGGCGATCGCGAACACCATCCCGCGATCCAGCAGCGACAGTCGCGCGATGGAGAACCTCGGGTCCTCGCAGGACTCGTAGGCACCGTAGCCGTACAGCAGCATCGGCGCCGGGTACCGCAGGCCGGCACGGTGGATGATCGAGATCGGCACCCGCGCACCGTCGGACGCGACCGCCCAGTCGCGTCGCTCGACGTAGTCCTCGGGCCGGTAGTCACCCAGCACGGGTTGCTCGCGCAGCAGCGTCCGCTCACCGGTGCCCAGATCGAGGTCGTAGATGCGTACCGGCGTGACGAACGATGTCGCGCCGATCCGCAGCTTCGGTGCACTCCAGTTGGGATTGGCCGACAGCCCCACCGACATCAGCTCCGAATCAAAGGTGATGTCCTGGGCCTGCCCGTACCCGGCTTCCTCGATGGGCCACAACTGGATTCGCGGTAGCGCATCCTTGCGGTAGCCGACGACGAGGTGACCGCCGAACGCGTCGACGGAGTCGAGCCGCACGTCACCGCGGTGTTCGATCAGGGTGCGGCAATCCGTGGGATCGCTGACCGGCGCCTCGACGAGGGTGAAGTTCTCGGCGTCGTCGTTGTGCAGGATGAGGAAACGATCCTGCCCGTCGACGACGGCGTGGTCGACCGAGTACTCGACGTTCTCGCGACGCGACCAGACGGTGGCGAACTCGGCCTGCGGGTCGGCCGCATCGCCGTAGCGCAATTCCGAGGTGACCGCACTGCCCGCGGCGATGATGACGTACTTGTTGCTGCGCGTTCGCCCGACCGCGACCCAGAACCGCTCGTCGGGTTCGTGGTACACCCGCTCGGCGGGCAACCCGGCTCCCAGCCGGTGGCGCCACACGGTGTCGGGGCGCCAGGCGTCATCCACGGTGACGTAGTAGACGGTGTGGTTGTCCGCAGCCCAGGTGGCGCCCGCACCGATCCCGACGATTTCGTCGTCGTAGCGCTCACCGGTACGTATGTCCTTGAACCGCAACGTGTAGCGCTCGTCGCCCTTGACGTCCACGGAGTAGGCAAGGGTGCTTCCGTCGATACTGACGGTGGCCGCACCCAGGGAGAAGAAGTCGTGGCCCTCGGCCTCGACGTTCTCGTCCAGCAACACCTGCTCGCCGGGTATCTCGGTGTTCTCGTCGAACTGCGGCGGCGTCCAGTCGTCGGGGTCGGTGACGGGGCAACGGCATTGCACGCCGTACTGCTTGCCCTGGAAGCTTCGCCCGTAGTACCACCAGTCGCCGCGGCGGGTGGGCACCGAGAGGTCGGTCTCCTTGGTCCTGGCCTTGATCTCGTCGAAGATCTGCTGCCGCAAATGCTCCAGGTTCGCGGTCACGCCCTCGGTGTAGGCGTTCTCCGCCTCGAGGTGATCGATGACCTCCTGGCTGGACTTGTCACGCAGCCACTCGTAGGGGTCGACGAAGACATCACCGTGATGTTCACGGCGGTGCTCCGCCCGTTTCGCGATCGGTGGCTTCACGCGGGTGCTCCGATCCAGTCGTCGAACTTGAGGCCCGAAATCCGTTCGTAGGCTTCGATGTAGCGCGCCCTGGTCGCCTCGACGATCTCCGTGGGCAGCGGTGGCGGGGGTTCGTCACCGGTGCGGTCCCAACCGGACTCCGGACCTGTCAGCCAGTTGCGGACGAACTGTTTGTCGAAGCTGTTCTGCACCACGCCCTCGGCGTAGTCGTCGGCCCGCCAGTAACGGGACGAGTCGGGGGTGAACACCTCGTCGGCGAGCTTGAGTTCGCCGTGCCCGTCGACACCGAACTCGAACTTGGTGTCGGCGACGATGATGCCCTTGGTCAGGGCGTGCTCGGCGCCCTGGAGGTAGGTGCGCAGGGTGCGGTCGCGCAGCTGCTCGGCCCGCTGCGCGCCGACGAGGGCGACGACGTCATCGAAGGTGATGTTCTCGTCGTGCTGACCCAGGTCGGCCTTGCTCGCCGGTGTGAACAGCGGCTCGGCGAACCTGCTCGCCTCCACCAGCCCCGGTGGCAGGTCGATCCCGCAGACGGCGCCCGTCTTCTGGTAATCGATCAACCCGGAGCCGGTGAGGTAGCCGCGGGCCACCGCTTCCACCGGGAGCATCTCCAGCTGCTCCACCACCAGCGCCCGCCCCAGCACGTCGGCCGGGATGCGCTCGTCGACGGGTGGACCTGCCAGGTGGTTGGGCGCGTCCACAAGATCGAAGAAGAACACGCTCATCGCCGTCAGGACGCGGCCCTTGTCGGGTATCTCCGAATCCAGGATGTGGTCGTAGGCCGAGATGCGGTCGGAGGCGACGAACAACAGGTGCCCGTCGTCGATGCGGTACAGCTCACGAACCTTGCCGCTGGCCAGATGCCGGTAGTCGGATAGAGCGGGACGCATCGGGCCAGCCTATCGGGCCGCGAAACGGGCTCTGTGTGCTGTGATCGAACACATGAAATCGCGGTGGGTTCCCTACGCCACAACGCCCGGGCGGCTGATGACGCAACTGTTCAGCGATGCGGTGGTGATCGCCTGGACGGCGATCTGGGTGTTCGTCGGCATCGCGGTGCACTCCGCGGTGGCCACGATCGCCGAGTTCGGCTACCGGGTGGAGAGCGGCGCCAACGGGGTGGCGGGCAATCTCGACTCGGCAGGCGAGAACGCCGGGGACTTCCCGCTCATCGGCGACGACCTGGCCAGGCCGCTGACCGCGGCCGGTGACGCGGCCCGCGAGATCGCGGGCGCCGGGCAGACGCTGGGGGTGACGGCGGGGTGGTTGGCCTGGCTGCTCGCCCTTGCGGTGGCCGCACCGCCGATCCTGGCGCTGATGATGCCGTGGCTGTTCCTGCGGGTGCGGTTCTTCCGGCGTAAGTGGACCGCCGTGACGCTGGCGTCCACGGCGGCGGGCGAGCAACTGCTGGCGCTGCGGGCGCTGGCCAACCGTCCGCTGACCAAGCTCGCGGCGATCAGCACCGATCCGGTGGGCGCGTGGCGGGATCAGGATCCCGTCGCCATCCGCGGGCTGGCCGCTCTCGAGTTGCGTGCGTCGGGTATCCGCGCCGCCGGCCTGAAACGGGCCCAGTAACCGCCGAAATGGCATTCCGGCAGGGCCCCTCTCGCAATTTCCCTGCGTGGATGTAATCTCGGCGCGAACTAACGCGAACTAACTGGTTCACCGACCCCAACAGGTTCGTTCCCGACGGGACGCCAGGGGCGCGCGCCGCCGCCTCCGGCGCGCCGTCGAGTTTCGCCACGACGGACTCCCGCAGGTATTCGAGAAAACCGAGGAGGACGTCCTTCTCGGTCCCGCCAGTGCTCGGCGGCGGGTTGTCACATCTGCGCCGTGCCATCGGCTCTCCTCAGCTGAGCAATCGCCTTAGCGTGGTGCCGACCGGATGCCGCGCTGTCAGCGACCCGAACCGCACCCGGCCGCTGACCACGACGTGCAGCCGAGGCGACGGCGGGTTCGTCGCCACCTTGACGTCGGTGGAGGACGCGAGATTGCCCACCCCGTTGAGGTCCGCGGTCGCGCCGTCGGGAAGGATCAGCTCGGTGGAGCTGGAGTAGTCGTCGATCTTGATCTCCACAACCGGCCTCTGCAGCGCCGCGGAGGCGAAATCGAGTGTGGTCGAGCACATCCGGTTGACCAGCTTCAATCGCGGCGGCGCGGTCCACTGTCCCTTGCGGGTGATGCTCGACATCCAACTGCGCAGCACGTCCTGGTGGACGAGGGCCGGTTCGCGACGGACGTGGGGAAGGTCGGCGATGACGACGTCGAGTTCGCGACGGGTGCGCGCGGCCAGCACCACATCGACCCTCTCGGTGAACTCGTCGAGGGTCAACATGCCCTGGCCGACGGCCTGCTCGAGAATCTGGTTCACCGCGGCACGATCGGCGTCCGACGCTCTGATGTCGCTCATCGCATCAGCTCCACCACCAGGTGCCGGATCCCGGTGTGCCGATTGCTTCGTGCCCACTCCACCGGCTCGACGAGCTGCACCGACGCGAACCGGCCGAGCAGCTCCTCGAACAGCACCCGCAGCTCCAGGCGGGCCAGATTCGCACCGACGCAGTAGTGCACGCCCTGACCGAAACCCAAGTGCGGGTTGGGTTTACGGGAGATGTCGAACCGGTCCGGGTCGTCGAACGCGGCGGCGTCGCGGTTGGCCGAGCCCTCCCACACCAGCACCTTCTTGCCCGGCTCGATGGCGTGTCCGCCGAGTGTGGCCGCGCGGGTCGCGGTGCGCCGCTTCGACGGCGACGGTGAGGTCCACCGCACCATCTCCTCGATGGCCGTCGGCAACAGCGCGGCATCGGAACGCAGCGCTTCGAATGTCCCGGGATGTTCGGCCAGCGCCAGCAATCCGCCGGCGATCGAGTTGCGGGTGGTCTCGGCGCCCGCGCTGAACAGCAGGTTGAAGAACAGGTAGCTCTCGATGTCCGACAGCGTGGGGTCCGCGGAATTGACCACCAGCGAAAGCATGTCGTCGGTGGGCTGTGCCCGTTTGGCGGCGACCAGCTCCTGGCCGTAGGCGTACATCCGCGAGCCGGCCTCCTCGACCGACAGCCGGGTGATGGACGCCTTGCGTGAGCCGCCGAAGTCGAAGCTGGGCTCGATCGCCTCGAACAGCCAATGCCGTTCGGACTCAGGCACTCCCAGCAGGATGCAGATCATCTGCATCGGCACCTCGGCGGCCACGTCGATGAGGAAGTCAAACGGCACGCCCGGTTCGACCTCGTCGAGCAGCCGGCGGGCGCGGGAACGCAGGTCGTCTTCGACGCGGCGGATCATGCGCGGCGTCAGCCCCGAGCTGACCAGCCGACGCACCGCGGCGTGTCGGGGGTCGTCCATCATGTTCAGCAGCTGACCCGCGATCGACAGATCCTGCAGCAGGGTGCCGCCGAACGGCCGGTCGCCGCCGGTCACCGACGAATAGGTCTCCGGATCCCGAAACACCGCAAGGGTTTCCGCGTGGGTCGCGACAGACCAGAAGCCCTCGCCGTCGGGGGTGTTCTCGGTGGGCTCGTGCCAGTAGACCGGTGCTTCGCGGCGGTGCACGGCGAACAGGTGGTGCGGGAAACCGTTCGCGAAGTTGTCCAGATCGGTGAAGTCGATCCGGGCCAGCTCCACCGCAGCGCTCACAGAATCGCGTCCGACGTGTACTTGGCGGCTTCGGGATAGCGGCCGATCAGGTCGTCGACCGCCGCGGCCACCCGGTCGACCTGGTCGCCTGCGGCACCGGTGAAGACCTGCTTGTCGGCGAGCGCGTCGTCGAGTGCCACCCGGTCGAGCGGTAGCCGGGGATCGGCGGCGAGCCGGTCCAGCAGATCGGGCTCCGCGCCGCGCTCGCGCATCGCCAGCGCGACCGCGACCGCGTGTTCCTTGATGACCTCGTGGGCGGTCTCCCGGCCCACTCCCGCCCGGACCGCGGCGATGAGGATGCGGGTGGTCGCCAGGAACGGCAGGTAGCGGTCGAGCTCGCGCTGGATCACCGCGGGATAGGCGCCGAATTCGTCGAGCACCGTCAGGAAGGTCTCCGTCTGGCCGTCGAGCGCGAAGAACGCGTCGGGCAGCGCCACCCGGCGCACCACCGAGCAGAACACGTCACCTTCGTTCCACTGCGCGCCCGCGAGTTCGGCTGCCATCGAGGCATATCCGCGCAGCACCACCTGAAGCCCGTTGACGCGTTCGCAGCTGCGGGTGTTCATCTTGTGCGGCATGGCCGACGAGCCGACCTGCCCGGGGGCGAACCCCTCGGTCACCAGTTCGTGGCCGGCCATCAGCCGGATCGTGTGCGCCAGCGACGACGGGCCCGCGCCGAGCTGCACCAGCGCCGACACCACGTCGTGGTCCAGCGAGCGGGGATAGACCTGTCCAACGCTGGTGAGGATCTCGGTGAAACCCAGGAATTGCGCGATGCGCCGTTCGAGGTCTGCGAGGCGCTCGGTGTCGCCGTCGAACAGGTCGAGCATGTCCTGAGCGGTGCCCATCGGGCCCTTGATGCCGCGCAACGGATAACGGTCGATGAGCTCGCTGATCCGCTGCAGGGCGATGAGCATCTCCTCGGCTGCGGACGCGAAACGCTTGCCGAGGGTGGTGGCCTGCGCGGCGACGTTGTGGCTGCGGCCGGCCATCACCAGGTCCCGGTAGAGCACCGCCCGCTCGGCGAGGCGGGCGACCACCGCGACGCCGTGGGCGTGCACGAGCTGCAGTGACCGACGAATCTGCAGCTGCTCGACGTTCTCTGTGAGGTCGCGGCTGGTCATGCCCTTGTGCACGTGCTCGTGGCCGGCGAGCGCGTTGAACTCCTCGATGCGCGCCTTCACGTCGTGGCGCAACACCCGTTCCCGGGCGGCGATCGACTCCAGGTCGACGTCGGTGAGGACCCTCTCGTAGTCGTCGATGACCGTCTCCGGGACAGAGATTCCCAGCTCGGCCTGGGCCCGCAACACGGCAAGCCACAACCGCCGCTCCGTGACGATCTTGGCCTGCGGCGACCAGATGTCCACCATCTCGTCGCTGGCGTAACGAGTGGCCAATACGTTCGGGATGCTCACGAATACACAGCCTATCGGTCCGATGAACTACGACGGCGAGCCATCGATAAGGCACAGTTGCCCCATGTTCTTCGTCGGACTCGACCTGGCCTGGGGCCAGCGCAAGCCCACGGGCGTCGCCGCCGTCGACGATGCCGGGCGGCTGGTGTACGCCGGATCGGCCACCGACGACACCAGCATCCGGGCCGCGTTGGCGCCGTACACCGAAGGTGACTGCCTGGTGGCCATCGACGCCCCGCTGATCGTCACCAACCCCACCGGCCAACGCCCCGCCGAGCGTGAGCTCAACGCCGACTTCGGCCGCTTCCAGGCCGGTGCGCACCCCTCCAACACCGGTAAACCCGAATTCGCCGACGTTCCCCGGGGTGCGCGGCTCGCGCGCGCCCTCGACCTCGACATGGACCCGCGCTCGACGGCGCCGCGCCGGGCGATCGAGGTGTACCCGCATCCCGCGACGATCGCGCTGTTCCGGCTCGGCCGCACGTTGAAGTACAAGGCCAAGCCCGGCCGCAGCGTCGCGCAGCTACGCGCGGAGTTGCTGCGCCTGATGGAACACATCGAGGAGCTCACCCAGGGCGACCCGGCGCTGCGCCTCGCCGACAGCGAGAGCTGGACGCACCTGCGCGGCATGGCCGAACGCGCCGAGCGCAAGAGCGAACTGCGTCGCGTCGAGGATCCCGTGGACGCGGTGATGTGTGCCTATGTGGCGATGTACGCGACGCGCAGGCCCGCAGACGTGACCGTGTACGGCGACGGGGCGACCGGCTACATCGTCACGCCGTCGTTGCCCGCGGACCTGGAGCCGGCACCGCCGGAGCCGACGCCCGGCGCGATCCACGACGCCATCGCGACCTATGCCCAGCGCCGAACGTCGCTCACGGCTTCGACCGGCCACTACCTGACGGCGGTCACCGGCCTGCTCGACGATGCCGGCATCAACTATCTGAGCGTCACCGCCCGCACCAAGACCGTGGCGTCCTTCGCCGCGAAGGCGGACCGCACCGTCGACGGTCGTCGCCTCTACACCGATCCGCTCTCGGAGATCACCGACCAGATCGGCGTCCGGGTGATCACCTACCTGCGCGACGACGTCGCCGCGGTCGCCAACCTCCTCGGGGAGGAGATGCGGCTGCTCGACGACCGCGACATGGGGGTCGAGACGGCGAGCGAGGGCCGGTGGGGGTATGCCAGCAGGCATCTGCTGGTCGCCGTCGAGGGTGAACAGCAACCGGCCTCGGTTCAGGTCCGGACGATCCTGCAGCACGCATGGGCGGAGTTCGAGCACGATGTCCGGTACAAGGGTTCGGTTCCCGAGGAGGACGCACCCGATCTGGACCGGCGCTTCACGCTGGCCGCCGGCCTGCTCGAGCTGGCCGACCGGGAGTTCTCGGCGATCCGCGAACGACTCCGGTCGACGGTGCCCTCGGAGCGCGCGCCCCAGACCACCAGTGACCCCAGGATCCCGACGCCGGTGCTGGCCACCTATCTGAGCAACCGCTTCCCCGACGCCGGTTGGTCACGCACCGAGCACTACGCCTGGATCGCCGGCCTGCTGCTCGAACTCGGCATCGACTCCGTCGACGGCGTGGAGGCCGTCCTCAGCCGCATCGACACGACCGCGGTCAACGAGGCGATGGGTTACCGCTTCCCCGCGGGCGCGGTGCGCCGGCTCGACGACGTGCTGCTCGCGGCGTTCGGCACCCGGTACCTGCAGCTGGCTGGCAACGACGACCGTAGCGCCCTGTTGGACAACAGATTCCAGCGACTACAGCAGGGAATGTCTTAGTCCGGAGGGGCTCCCAGATGCGTGGGATCGGTGATCCGGCCGTCGCGGATGCCCAGTTGCCGGTTGATCAGCTTGGTGAGGAAGAACAACGCCACACCGATGACGACCAGCCCGCCGGCCACGATGTACTGCTGAACGGGACGCCCCGACAGCGGAGTGACCAGGTACAGCGACGCCAGGAACCCGATGACCGGCAACGCGGTCGGCGTCTTGAAGTGCCCGCCGGCCCGTACCACGTCGCGTCGCAGCGCGAGCACCGCGACGTTCACCACCGCGAACACCGCGAGCAGCAGCAGTGACGTGGTGCCGCCCAGCACCGAGATCGCGTCGCTGCTCGCGAACGCCGACACGTAGATGATCAGGCCGAAGGCGATCAGCGTGGTGAAGACGATGGCCACCCACGGGGATCGCCGGGTGGGGTGCACCGTGCCCAGCACCGGCGGCAGCACCCGCTGGCGGGCCATGCCGTAGATCAGCCTGCTGGCCATCAGCATGTTGATCAACGCCGTGTTCGACACCGCGAACATCGTCATGAACGGCAGGATGTCGTCGATCGGCAGGCCGGGGGCCCCCGCCTTGACGACCTCGACGAGCGGTGTGTCGCTCTCCTTCAGTTCGCCGACCGGGACCAGCGCCACCGCCACGATGGAGACCATGATGTAGACCACGCCGGCGATCGACAGCCCGCCCAGCAGGATCTTGGGGAACGTCTTGACCGGATCCTTGGTCTCCTCGGCCATGTTCACCGAGTCCTCGAAGCCGACCATCGCGAAGAACGCCAGCGACGTGGCCGCCGTGACCGCCATGAAGGTGCTCTTGTCCTCGCCGGTCTCGAACGCGACGATCCGGGAGAAGTCGACTTCCCCGCCGCCGGCGAAGCCGGTGAAGGCCCAGAAGCCGACCATGATGACGATCACCAGGCCGGTGATCTCGACGATGGTCAGGATCACGTTGAGCCTGACGCTCTCCCCGACTCCGCGATAGTTGATCGCCGCCAGCGCGGCCATGAACGCCAGAGCCAGCAGCGCCACAACGAGTTTCGGCGCTTCGAAGTCGACGCCTTCGAAGAAGTTCGCCGCAAATGCCCTGGAAGCCGTTGACGCCGACGTGATTCCGGAACACATCACGATGAACGCCACCAGGAACGTGATGAAGTGGATTCCGAAAGCCTTGTGCGCGTACAGTGCTGCGCCGGCGGCCTGCGGGTACTTGGTGACCAGTTCGAGATAGCTGAACGCGGTGATCGTGGCGATGGCGAATGCGATGAGGAACGGAAGCCACGCCGCCCCACCGACTTCGCCGGCCACGTCGCCGAGCAGCGCGTAGACGCCGGTGCCCAGGATGTCACCGACCACGAACAGCAGGAGCAGGCCGGGGCCCATCACCCGCTTCAACTCGGGCTGTTGGTCACTGACCGTCCCGCCGGCTGTGGCCTCCGTCATCGCGCCTCCCCTCAGTGCTCGCTCGAATCACCCATCATCGATCAGGCCGTGCGGCCGTGCAGGGTCAACCGGAAAACCTCGCCGAGGAAATTCACACGGCCGATCGTTGCGGCCCGTCGTCGAACGGTGCGAGGACGTCGAGCACGTCGATCAGGGTCGCCCTGGCGGTCGCGCGCGGACCGTCGCCGTCCCCGACCAGGGCGGCGACCACCGCACCGTCGACCGCACACACCAGAGCGGTGAGCAGTTCGGCGCGCACCGTTCTGCCGGAACGTTCGACCACCTCGACGACGGCGTCGGTGCGCTGCTGCAGGAGGCGCCTCTGGATGTCGCGCAACCCCGGCTGGCGCGCGCACGCGATGTACCGCTCGTACCGCGAGATGAGTTGTTCGGTCACGCGTTCCGGGCTCTCGCCGACAAGCAGATCGACCAGTACGTCGGCAATCGACTCCGCACCGCGGCGACGGCGCGACAGCGTGGCGACCCGGTCGCGCAGCTCCGCGGACTCGCGCGTCCCGACGTGTTCGACGGCCTTGGCGATGAGGTCTTCGAGCGACGAGAAGTAGTAGGTCGTCGACGCCAGCGGGAGGCCGGCGCGGCGCGCGACGGCACGGTGCCGGACAGCGTCGAAGCCGCCCTCGCAGAGCAGGTCGGCGGCAGCGCTGACCAGCGCATACCGTCGACGTTCTCCCTTGGGAGTGACTGCTGCCGTCACCCCTAGCATGGTGCCAGTCACGGGGTTTCGACATCGGGGTTTCGGCTAATCATCAGTCTTTACTCAGGCATTGCGATGGCATGATGGCGCGCATGTCAGCGATCAACCGCCGCGCCCTCCTGCACATCGGTCTACGCACTGGCATCGCCGTCGCGGCCGGGGTCGCCGGAGCGTCCGCAGTGGGTGCCTCTGTGGCCGCAGCGGCACCGCAGGCACCGCTGGCACCACCCGTTCCGGCGCCGACATACACCACCGGCTCCTTCGCGTCTGCCGAACGCGGCGGCGCCGTGACGAACTGGATCATCGCGCGCCCGCCCGGCCAGACGGCGCCGCTGCGGCCCGTGATACTGCTGCACGGGAAGGACTCCAGCGCCCAGACCGTGATGTCGATGGGGGCCGAGCAGTTCCTGGCCGATGCGGTGCGGGCCGGCCTGCCGCCGTTCGCACTCGCCGCGGTCGACGGAGGCAACGGCTACTGGCACCGCCGCGCCTCCGGTGACGACTCCGGCGCGATGGTGCTCGACGAGTTCCTCCCTGTCTTGAGCGAACAGGGATTGGACACGTCCAGGGTGGGCTTTCTCGGTTGGTCGATGGGCGGCTACGGCGCCATGCTGCTGGGCTCACGGCTGGGCGCCGGACGCACCGCCGCGATCTGCGCCGTCAGCCCCGCCCTCTGGACATCCGCGGGGGCGACCGCGCCCGGTGCGTTCGACGGCGCCGACGATTACGCCGCCAACAGCGTGTGGGGTCTGCCGGAACTCGGGGTGATCCCGCTGCGGATCGACTGCGGCAACGACGATCCGTTCTACGTGGCGACGCGGCAGTTCATCGCCCAGCTGCCCACCCCGCCGGCCGGCGGCTTCTCCCCCGGCGGGCACGACGCGTCGTTCTGGTCCACCCAGTTGAGTAGCGAGCTCACCTGGGCGGCGCCGCTGCTGACTGCCTAGAGGGAAATCCTGCCCTCCGCCGCCGCGAGGCCGATGTCGGTGCGGAAGTGGCTGCCCGGCAATCGAATCGAGCTGATCCGCCGATACGCGGCCTCGCGTGCGGCGGCCAGGTCGGAGCCGACGCCCACCACCGAGAGCACCCGGCCACCCGAGGACACGACCGTGCCGTCCTCGCGGCGGGCGGTACCTGCGTGCAGCACACTGCTACCCGATTCACCGCTCGGTTCCGGACCTGCTTCCGCGCCATGGATCACGTCACCCACCCTGGGGCGGCCCGGGTAGTTCTCCGCGGCGATGACGACCGTGACGGCCGACCCGTCGCGCCACCGTAGCGGCGGCTGGTCGGCAAGCCGGCCGGTGGCAGCGGCCCGCAACAGCTGGCCGAGCGGGGATTCCAGGAGCGCGAGCACCGCCTGGGTCTCCGGATCGCCGAAACGACAGTTGAACTCGACCACCGCGGGCCCGTTCGACGTGATCGCCAGCCCGGCGTAAAGCAGGCCCGAGAACGCGCTGCCCCGTGTGACGAGTTCGGCGGCAACGGGTTTCACGACCTCGTCGACGATGCGTCCGACCATCTCGTCGGGCAGCCACGGCAGTGGCGTGTAGGCGCCCATCCCGCCGGTGTTGGGCCCGCTGTCACCGTCACCGACGCGCTTGAAGTCCTGCGCAGGCAGCAGTGGCACCACGGTCTCTCCGTCGACCACGCAGAACAGGGACACCTCGGGGCCGTCGAGGAACGACTCGAGCAGCACCGGGTGGCCCGCGTCGAGCAGGCTCGCGGCATGTGCGCGGGCGGCATCACGGTCGGCGGTGACCACCACCCCCTTGCCTGCCGCCAACCCGTCGTCCTTGACCACCCATGCCGGGTCGCCGCCGGGGGGGCCGAACCGGTCCAGCGCCGCGTCGAGATGGGCGGGGTTGTCGACGATCTCGCTGGAGGCGGTGCGCACTCCGGCAACGGTCATCACGTCCTTGGCGAACGACTTCGAGCCCTCGATGCGCGAGGCGTCCTTCGTCGGCCCGAAGCAGGCGATGCCGGCTTCCCGCACGGCGTCGGCGACGCCGAGCACCAGCGGCACCTCTGGCCCGATGACCACGAGGTCGGCTCCGATGCGCCGCGCCAGGGCGGTGACGGCCTCACCAGAGGTGACGTCGAGTTCGTACTGATCGGCGATGGCCGAAGTTCCCGCATTACCGGGCGCCACGGCGAGCGCCTCGACCTCGGGGTCTCGGCGCAGCGCGAGCAGCAGCGCGTGTTCACGGGCTCCGGATCCGACCACCAGGACGTGCACAGATGCCCACCCTAATAGCACCGCGTTCCGCCGGGTGCCACATCCTTGGCCATACACTTGAGCGATTGGGTGTATGGTCTAGGGAAAGTGCTTCACGTCACACAGGAGTGGACCGACATGACCTCAACGACAGACGGGCGCCCGAGCTGCCCCTTCCTACCGAAGGGGTACGACTTCACCGACCCGGACGTCCTGCTCAAGGGCATTCCCGTCACCGAGTTCGCGGAACTGCGCAAGACCGCGCCGGTGTGGTGGAACGAGCAGGACGAGTCGTCGATCTTCGGCGACGGCGGCTACTGGGTGATCTCCCGGCACGCGGACATCAAGGCGATCTCGCGCGATGGCGCGCTGTGGTCCACCAACCGCAAGGGCGGTGATGCGCCTGCCGGACGGTGTCACCGCCGACCAGCTCGACCTCACCAAGGCCCTGCTGATCAACCATGACGCCCCCGAGCACACCCGGCTGCGCAAGATCGTCTCGCGGCTCTTCACGCCGCGGGCCATCGCCACGCTGGAGGAGAAGCTGGCCGTCGCCGCGCACGACATCGTGGCGGCCGCCGCGGAACGAAACTTCGGCAATTTTGTCGATGACGTCGCCATGCCCTTGCCCCTGCAGGCGATCGCCGACCTGATCGGCGTGCCCGAGGCAGACCGCGAGAAGCTGTTCGGATGGACCAACGCCATCATGAACACCGACGATCCCGACTTCGATTCGGACCCGACGACGGCCAACGCCGAGCTGATGGGCTACGCGTACACCATGGCCGAGGAGCGTCGCCGCTGCCCTGCCGACGACATCGTCACCAGGCTGATCCAGGCCGACATCGATGGAGAATCCATGGGTGACGTCGAGTTCGCGTTCTTCGTGATCCTGCTCGCGGTGGCCGGCAACGAGACCACCCGCAACGCGATGACCCACGGCATGAACGCGTTCTTCGACAACCCGGAGCAGTGGGAGCTGTTCAAACGGGAACGGCCCGAGACCGCAGTCGACGAGATCATCCGTTGGGCCACACCCGTGCACTGCTTCCAGCGCACCGCCCTCGCCGACGTCGAGATCGGGGAAGTGACGATCTCCGAGGGGCAGCGGGTCGGGCTGTTCTACAGTTCCGCCAACTTCGACGAGGACGTCTTCGAGCGGCCCTTCGAGTTCGACATCCTGCGTAATCCCAATCCGCACTTGGCCTTCGGTGGCAACGGTGCCCACTTCTGCATCGGTGCCAACCTGGCACGGATGGAGATCAAGCTGATGTTCAACGAGATCGCCGAACAGATCCCCGACATCTCGAAGCTGGCCGAACCGCAGCGCCTGCGGTCGGGCTGGATCAACGGGGTCAAGGACCTGCAGGTCGCCTACCGGTAGCTGTCCCGACGGGTGGCCTTAGAGTTCCTTCGTGCGCACCCACGGTTGGTCCGGGGCCAAGCCGGCCTCGGACGAGGAAGCGATCGCCAGGATCCTCGACGCTGCAGGCAAGGCGATCGAGGATCACGGTGCCGACTTCAGCATCTCCGATGTGGCGCGCACCGTGGGGGTCACCCGTCAGACGGTGTACCGCTACTTCTCCAGCACCGAGGCGTTGCTCGTCGCCGCGGCGGTCCATGCCGTCGACGGCTTCCTCGACCGGTTGACCGCACACCTGGACGGCATCCACGATCCGGCGGAGGCGGTCACCGAAGCCGTCGCCACGGCGTTGGAGTGGCTGCCGCGGGAGAAATACATCGGGCTACTGATGGTCCCCGGCGGCGCGACGCACGTCGAATCCGTCACCTCGGACATCGCGCTGCGGTTCGGCCGGGACATGGTGGGACGTCTCGACGTCGACTGGGCGGCAGCGGGGTTCCGCGATGCGGATCTCGACGAACTCGCCGAGCACCTGCTGCGCATCATCCAGTCGTTCGTCGTCGACCCGGGCCGCCCGCCGCGCCGGGGCGACGCGTTGCGCAGCTACCTTCGCCGGTGGGTCGGCGGTTCGCTGCGCTGAACCCGTCAGAAATCGTGCGCTCGGCGATTCCTCACACCACGGTCAGCGGCAACGACTTCCGGTCCTCGAAAACCCAGGACGCGCCACCACTGAACTTGGTCACCTCGACCTCGGAGAGTTCCTTTGCGGCGGTGTCGGTCTCGATGACACGCACGGTCCAGTCGGATTCCGTGCCGGAGACCTCCGCGCGCAGATGCGGATCGACGGCGGCCACGATCGCCTGAAGAGGCAGGTCCGCCACCGGCGACACCAGCGAGATCCACGACCCGTCCTCGAAAGCGGGCGACCGCCGGACGTGAATGAAGTCGGGGTCGACGTCGGCGTACACGTAGGCGGCCGGATTCAGCAGCGGATGCAGCTCGAGAACCCGCAGCGCGCCCTTGACGCCGCCGGGAAGCTTCAGCGCCTTGTGGATTCGCTCGGCAGCCACGCCCGCGATGCCGATCAGCTGCTTGGTGCGGATCGACCGCTCCAGCGCCGGGTCGCCTTTGGTCCGAGCTCGCACCGCGAGGCTGAACGACAGCACCAGCAGGTGCATCTGCAGGCAGACCTCGTCGGCGATGCGGACCAGGGCCGAATGCGAGAACGCACCGAAGTCGACGTCGGACAACAGTGGCCCCGAATAGTCGGCGTTGCCTTCGTCATTCGGGTCGATCGGGTCGAGTTCGGTGTGACAGGCGTGGCTGGCGCCGACGATGTCCATCGCCGGGATGAAGTCGACCTCCGGGTAGGACTCGTCGATGATCACCGTCCACCGGCAGTGCGGGTGCTGGTCGGCCGATGCCCTGGGCGGCCGGTGGATGGGACGCACCTGTGTCTTGCGGTTGGTGGCCAGCGCCGTGGCATCGAACGTCGGATCCTCGATGTCGTGACACATACCTTTGACGTAGTCCTCGCCCATCGGCTCGACGTCCATCAAGGCGCCACAATGGTCGAGGTAGAACTCCCCGTGCCAGCGGTCGTGCACGATGTAGCGGAAGTCCATGAACTGCGGCGGGGCGCCGATGTCGAGTTGCAGCCCCTTGAAGATCGTGACGACGTCGACACCCTCGTACTTCAGCGCCTTCTGCATCCGCTTGGTGTAGAGCGGGCTGGAGGCCGCCCACTCCTCGATGGCGATCTGCAGCATCTCCTCGCGACCGAAACTGGAGATGCACCATGCCATTCCGGAGCGGTCGATGAGCTGGCCGATCAACAACAACTCGGGTACCAGCGTGGCGAGTTCGTCGCGCGACAGCGCGGCATACCTACTCATCATCGATCTTGGTCATCATCGAGCTTGCTTCCCGAGTGTTGTTCAACGCCGCGTTGACGTTGGCCCGCTTGTCCTCGCCCGCGCCCGTCTCGGCGTCCTTCTTGCGCTTGCCCGCCACCTTGGTGACCACACCGTCGAGCTTGGACCCGAGCGGGAAGCCGAGGTAGTGGGTGAGGAAGATCGCCATCTCCTTGAGCTCTTCCACGGTGAGTTCGCCGTTGTTCAGCGCCGCGTTGACCTGGATCTCCGCCAGATCCGTGATGCCGAGCGCGGTGACGCACGTGAGCGTCATCATCCGCTTCTCCCGCATCGACAGGCCGGGCCTGGTCCAGATGGTGCCGAAGAGATGATCGGCGGTGAGAGCGAAGTAGTCGCCCGGCATGTCGGGCATCTCCCAGCCGTAGACCTCGTTCATCTTCTCGAGGCCCTTGCGGCGCAACTCATCCATCTTGACTCGATTCCCTTCTTAGCCTTCGTCGCCGTGTGAGGTCGTGTGCGGCACACCGAGTCCGGCGGCCAGGTCGCGCAACGCAATCTCCGCCAGCGGCAACTCGACCCCAGTCGCCTCGCCGAGTCCCAGCGCCAGCCGTAGGTCCTTCTCGGCCAGACCGCGGGTGTGGACGAACATGTCGTACAGGAAGTGGTCGGGCTGCAGCGGCTTGGTGTCGTCGCGGGCCATGATCGCACCCGGGCCGCCGCTCTGTGCGTCGCTGTGCCGTACCACCCGTCCCAGCTTCTGCAGGTCGATACCCGCCGCCTCGGCCAGCTTCTGCGCTTCGCACGCCGCGGCGAAACCGATGAACGTCAGCATGTTTCGGGCCAGCTTCATCCGGGTCCCCGCGCCCGGCTCGCCGGCACGGACCACCATCGAGGCCCACTTCTTGAAGACCGGCTTGACCAAGGCGTAGGCCTCCTCGTCGGCGCCGACCATGACGGCCAACTCACCCTTGTCGGCCGCTCCCGCCCCACCGCTGACCGGCGCATCAACGATGTGAATCCCCCTGGGTCGCAGCTGCTCGGCAAGCTCGCCGGCCGTACCGGGCTCGATCGTGGAGTGGATCGCGATGACGGTACCCGGGTCGGCGTGTGCGGCGAGCTCGCCGACCACGTCGCGCACCTGCTCGTCGGTGAGGACGGTGACGCTGATGATGTCGGCTTCGGCAACATCAGTGACGCTGTCCGCCAGCGTCGCTCCCAGTTCCGCCAGCGGGGTCATCGCGTCGGTGCGAACGTCGAAGACGATCAGGCCGCCGGGCCAGTCGACGAGCCGCTTGGCCATCGGCAATCCCTGGTTGCCCAGCCCGATGTACCCCAGCTTCAGCTCGGTGACGGTCTGTTCCTCGCGCGAGCGCTCGTCGGTCATCTGATGATCTGTCCGCCGTCGACATTGAAGATCTGCCCGGTGATCCACTTCGCCTGATCCGACAGCAGGAACAGCAGCATGCCGACGAGGTCCTCGGGCTGCCCCATGCGCGACAGCGGAATTCCCTTCACGATGTCGGCGACCATCTCCTGCGGCGTGGTGGTGCGGTTGGCCTCGGTGTCGATCGGCCCGGGCGCGATCGCGTTGACCCGGATGTTCTGGCCGCCGAGTTCGGTGGCCAGCTGCTGGGTCAGGCCGTTGATGCCGACCTTGGCCAGCCCGTAGAAATTCGAGTACAGCCACGCCGCGGTCGAGGACTGGTTGACGATCGCTCCGCCGCCCCGCTTGGCCATCTTGCGGTACACCGCCCGCGTACAGACCAGCGCGCCGTCCATGTTCACGCTCATGAACTTCTTGTAGTAGTCCCAGTCGACGGTGATGAGGAAGTCGAGCTTCATCCCGCCGAAGATCGCGGCGTTGTTCACCAGGTAGTCGATGCCGCCGAACTCCGAAAGCGTCTGTGCTGCCATCTCCTTGGCCGAATCCGGGTTGGAGACGTCGACGCGCACGGCCAGCGCGTTGCCGCCCTCGCCCTTGATCCCGTCGACGACCTTCTGCGCACCCTCGGTGTTGATGTCGGCGACCACGACCGCGGCACCCTCACGGGCGAGCGCCTCCGCATAGGCCTGGCCGATGCCACCCCCCGCGCCGGTGACGATGGCCACCTTCTCCTTGAACTGATCTCCGTACAAACCCATACCGATCCCTCTCTATCCGCCGAATGTTGGATTCGTGCACGGTGTTGCGGCTACGGCGCGCCCCAACCCAACACTCGTCACCATGTCTAGTTCGCTGCCGTGGCAGTCGCTTTGATCTCGAGGTACTCCTCGAAACCCGCGAGCCCCATCTCCCGGCCGATCCCGGATTGCTTGTAACCGCCGAACGGCATGTCCGCCGAATACCAGACGCCGCCATTGATGTTCACCGTGCCGACCCGCAACCGCGCGGCCACCGCGTTGGCCCGCTCGAGGTCGGGCGAGAACACCGTGCCCGACAGACCGTACGGCGAGTCGTTGGCGATCCGGACCGCGTCGTCGTCGCCGTCATGGGCGATCACCGTCAGCACCGGGCCGAAGATCTCCTCGCGGGCCACCTTCGCGTTGTTGTCCAGACCCGCGATCACGGTGGGTTCGATGAAGAAGCCGGTGTCGCGGTCTGCGGGACGGCCACCGCCACAGGCGAACCTGCCGCCTTCGGTGATGGCGGAGTCCAGGTAGCCCTGGATGCGGTCACGCTGACGGGCGGAGATCACCGGCCCGCAGATCGTGCCCGGCTTGGTCGGGTCGCCCGGCTTGAGCCCGCCCATCGTCGCCGCGGCGGCCTCGACCGCCTCGTCGTAGCGAGCCCGGGGCACGAGCAGACGCGTGGTGATCGCGCAGCCCTGGCCGGCGTGCATCGACGCGGTGAACGCCGCCATCGAGCAGGCGCCCGCCAGGTCGGCGTCGTCGAGCACCAGGAACGCCGACTTGCCGCCGAGTTCCAGGAAGACCTTCTTCAGCGTGGCGGCGCCGTCGGACATCACCGCCCGGCCGGTCGCGGTCGACCCGGTGAACGAAACCATGTCCACCCGAGGGTCTTTCGACAGCAACGCCCCGACTCCGTGATCGCTGGACGTGACGATGTTGAGCACCCCGGCGGGGATGTCGGTGTGCTCGGTGACGAGGTCGCCGAGCACCGCGGCACACCATGGGGTGTCCGGAGCGGGCTTGAGGACGACGGTGTTACCCGCGGCCAGCGCAGGCCCGATCTTGGCGAGGTTGATCTGATGGGGGAAGTTCCACGGGGTGATCGCTCCGACGACGCCGATGGCCTCGCGGGCGATGGTGCGCTGGGTCTTGATGCCCATCGGCGATGCGATACCGAGATCGGTTCGCCACTGGTAGTTCTCGGCGGTATCGGCCGAGAACGACAGATCGGCGACCGGCCCTTCCAGCTGGGCGGCCGACGTGAGCATCCTCGGAGCACCCACCTCGGCGATGGTCAGCTCACGCAGCTCTTCGGTGTGCTTGGTCAGCGCCTCCTGGAGCTGACGGATGCAGCGCACCCGCAACTCGGTGTTCGTCGACCAGTCCGTCTCATCGAACGCCCGCCGCGCCGCCCCGATCGCCGTGCTCATGTCCTCGACGCTCGCGTCGGCGGCGACACCGAGCGTCTCCTCGGTCGCGGGGTTGATGGTGGGGAACGCGCCCGAGCTGCCAGCGACGAGCTTGCCGTCGATGAGCAGCCGGCTCTCGCGATCGGCCAGGATTGCCATCCGACCTCCTGTCTGTGATGCCTGGACAACTGTCTGGCTGATTTCTTTGGAACGATAGCCCCAGATCGCCGCGCGAGGCAAGGTCCGGCCCGGATGACCACACGTTTACCGCCATTCAACTGCGCTTTGAATGTTTCCCTTGCCTGGGGACCGCTGTTTCCGATAACTTGGACATGTGTCCAGTGATGCCGTTGCCGCGATCGCAAATCAACCGCGGCAAACGCCTCGAAACCGACGGCAGGAAGAGACGTTTCGTAAAGTCCTCACCGCTGGCATCGAGATGCTGCGCGAGTCGTCGTACGCCGACCTGACGGTGCGCGCCGTCGCCGCGCGGGCCAAGGTGGCGCCCGCGACCGCGTACACCTACTTCTCGTCGAAGAACCACCTGATCGCTGAGGTCTACCTCGATCTCATCCAGCATGTGGAGTACTTCACCGACGTCAACGACAGCAGGGCCAGCCGTGTCGAGAAGACCCTGCGGGCTATGACGCTGACCCTCGCCGACGAGCCGGAGGTGGCCGCCGCGTGCACCACCGCGCTGCTGTCGGGCAACGACGCCGCCGTGCGCGCGGTGCGCGAGCGCATCGGCAGCGAGATCCATCGCCGTATCCGCGCAGCCGTCGGACCCGACGGCGATCCACGGACGCTGGCCGCCCTGGAGATGACGTTCTTCGGTGCGCTGGTCAACGCCGGCAGCGGCGCATTCACCTATCACCAGATCGCCGACCGCCTGAGCTACGTGGTCGGCCTCATCGTCGGGGAGGACCGATGACCACCAACAGCGGCGCGCTGAGCGACGTGATCCTCGACCCGTACGACTACGACTTCCACGAGGATCCGTATCCCTACTACCAACGGCTGCGCGACGAGGCCCCGCTGTACCACAACGAGGAGCTCGGCTTCTGGGCGCTGTCCCGGCACAGGGACGTGCTGCAGGGCTTCCGCAACAGCACCACGTTGTCCAACCGCGAGGGTGTCTCCCTCGACCCGGTGTCCCGCGGGCCCCACGCATCGAAGACCATGTCCTTCCTGGCGATGGACGATCCCGACCATCTGCGGCTGCGGACGTTGGTGTCGAAGGGCTTCACCCCCCGTCGGATCCGTGAGCTGGAGCCCAGGGTCACCGAGATCGCGGTGCAGCATCTCGACGTGATGCTCGAGAGAGCGGTTGTCGGCTCGACCGTTGACTACGTGGGCGAGTTCGCGGGCAAGCTCCCGATGGACATCATCTCCGAACTGATGGGCGTGCCGGTGGCCGACCGCGACCAGGTGCGGGCCTGGGCCGACGGGGTCATGCACCGCGAGGACGGGGTCAACGACGTGCCCGCGGCGGCCATCGAGGCGTCCCTGAACCTGATCGTGTACTACCAGGACATGGTCGCCGAGAGGCGCAAGAAGCTCACCGACGATCTGACGTCGGCGCTGCTGGAGGCCGAGATCGACGGTGACCAGCTCACCGACGAGGAGATCATCGGCTTCATGTTCCTCATGGTGATCGCAGGCAACGAGACCACCACCAAACTCCTTGCCAATGCCGCATTCTGGGGGCACAAGAACCCCGACCAGCTCAGCCCGATCTACGAGGATCTGAGCCGGGTCCCCTTGTGGGTCGAGGAGACCCTGCGCTACGACACCTCCAGCCAGATCCTGGCCAGGATGGTGTCCGGCGAGCTCACGCTGTACGACACCACGATCCCCGAAGGGGATGTGGTGCTTCTGCTTCCGGGTTCGGCGCACCGGGACGGGCGGGTCTTCGAGAACCCGAACGACTACCTCATCGGACGGGACATCGGTTCCAAGCTGATGAGTTTCGGCAGTGGTGCCCACTTCTGCCTCGGCGCGCACCTCGCGCGGATGGAGGCGCGGGTGGCGCTGGCCGAGTTGTTCAAGCGAATCCGTGGATACGAGGTCGACGAGGCCAACGCCGTCCGCGTCCACTCCAGCAATGTACGCGGATTCGCCCATCTTCCGATCACAGTCACGGCCCGCTAGAACGGCCCGAAAGGTCTGCGATGCCTCGTTTCGAACCTCTACCCGACCGCCGACCGGCGCTGGTGGCCGGCGCCTCGTCCGGAATCGGCGCCGCGACCGCCATCGACCTTGCCGCCCATGGTTTTCCGGTGGCGCTGGGGGCTCGCCGGGTGGAGAAGTGCCAGGAGCTGGTCGACCAGATCCGCGCCGACGGCGGTGAGGCCATCGCGGTGCACCTCGACGTCACCGACCCCGACTCGGTCAAGGCCTGTGTCGAGCAGACGACGTCCGAGCTGGGCGAGATCGAGGTGCTTGTCGCCGGCGCGGGTGACACCTACTTCGGCAAGCTCGACTCCATCAGTACCGAGCAGTTCGAGTCGCAGATCCAGATCCACCTGATCGGCGCCAACCGGGTGGCCGGTGCGGTGCTGCCCGGCATGATCGAGCGCCAGCGTGGCGATCTGATCTTCGTGGGTTCCGATGTCGCGCTGCGTCAGCGGCCGCACATGGGCGCCTACGGCGCAGCGAAGGCGGCGTTGGTCGCGATGGTCACCAACTTCCAGATGGAACTCGAGGGCACCGGCGTGCGTGCGTCGATCGTGCATCCCGGCCCGACGAAGACCTCGATGGGCTGGAGCCTGCCCGCCGAGCTGATCGGCCCCGCACTGGAGGATTGGGCCAAGTGGGGTCAGGCCCGCCACGACTATTTCCTTCGGGCGGCCGACCTCGCGAGGGCCATCACGTTCGTCGCGGAGACCCCACGGGGCGGTTTCATCGCCAACATGGAGCTTCAGCCCGAGGCCCCGCTGACCAGCGCGCCGGCCGAGCGTCAGAAACTCGCCCTGAACGAGGAGAATTTGAACTCATGACCATTACCGAAGAGGTGCAACGGGTTTCCGGCGGTGAGGAGGAACACGGCCACCTCGAGGAGTTCCGGACCGATCCGATCGGTCTGATGAAGCGGATCCGCGAGGAATGCGGCGACGCCGGCTGGTTCCAGCTCGCCGACAAGCAGGTGGTGCTGCTCTCCGGCGCGGAGGCCAACGAGTTCTTCTTCCGCTCCAGCGACGACGAGCTCAACCAGGCCGAGGCCTACCCGTTCATGACGCCCATCTTCGGCGAGGGCGTGGTGTTCGACGCCGACCCTGAGCGGCGCAAGGAGATGCTGCACAACTCCGCGCTGCGTGGCGAGCAGATGAAGGGTCACGCCACGACGATCGAGAACGAAGTCAAGCGGATGATCGCCGACTGGGGCGATTCCGGAGAGATCGACCTGCTGGAGTTCTTCGCCGAGCTGACGATCTACACCTCGACGGCCTGCCTGATCGGGCTGAAGTTCCGCAACCAGCTCGACCATCGGTTCGCCGAGTACTACCACCTCCTCGAGCGCGGCACCGACCCGCTCTGCTATGTCGACCCCTACCTGCCGATCGAGAGCTTCCGCATCCGTGACGAGGCGCGCGCCGGGCTCGTCGAACTCGTGCAGGAGGTCATGAACGGCCGAATCGCCAACCCGCCCAAGGACAAGGCCGACCGGGACATGCTCGACGTGCTGGTGTCGATCAAGGACGAGGAGGGCAACCCCCGCTTCTCGGCCAACGAGGTCACCGGCATGTTCATCTCGCTGATGTTCGCCGGACACCACACCAGTTCGGGCACGTCCTCGTGGACGCTGATCGAGCTGCTGCGCCACCCCGACTTCTACGCCAAGGTGCAGCAGGAACTCGACGACCTCTACGCCGACGGCCAGGAGGTGAGTTTTCATGCGCTGCGCCAAATTCCGAACCTGGACAACGCGCTCAAGGAGACGCTGCGCCTTCATCCGCCGCTGATCATCCTGATGCGGGTGGCCCAGGACGAGTTCGAGGTGGCGGGTCATCCGATCCACAAGGGCCAGATGGTCGCCGCCTCGCCGGCGATCTCCAACCGTCTGCCCGAGGACTTCCCCGACCCGGACGCGTTCGACCCCGACCGCTACGAGAAGCCACGGCAGGAAGACCTGATCAACCGCTGGACCTGGATCCCGTTCGGCGCAGGCAGGCACCGCTGCGTCGGTGCCGCGTTCGCCCAGATGCAGATCAAGGCGATCTTCTCGGTTCTGTTGCGCGAGTATGAGTTCCAGATGGCTCAGCCGCCGGAGAGCTACCGCAACGACCACTCCAAGATGGTGGTGCAGCTGGCCAGGCCGGCCAAGGTGCGCTACCGCAGGCGGGTAAAGGACTGAGCCCCATGGGTTGCTACCGCGTGGAACTCGACGAGGACCTGTGCCAGGGCCACGCCATGTGCGAGCTGGAAGCACCCGACGTCTTCAAGGTGCCCAAACGCGGCGTCGTCGAGATCGTCGACCCCGAACCCCCCGACGAGATCCGCGAGGATGTCGAGCGGGCGATCGAAATGTGTCCCACCCAAGCGATTTCCCTCAGAGAGAAGGACTGACGATGGCGTCATCTTCGAAACGTGAAGAGCTCGAAGCCTGGACCGAGCGCTGGCTCAAGGCCAACCAGGACGCCGAGAAGGCAGGCGACTGGAAGCCGTTGGCCGACTTCTACACCGACGACGCCACCTACGGCTGGAACATCGGCCCCAAGGAAGACGTGATGTGCGTCGGCAAGAACGAGATCCGCGACGTCGCCCTCGGCCTGGAGATGGAAGGCCTGGAGAACTGGGTCTACGAATACCAGAAGGTGCTGATCGACGAGAAGCAGAACGAGATCGTCGGCTTCTGGAAGCAGATCGCCCACAAGAGCGACGGCACCCGCGACGAGATCTACGGCATCGGCGGCAGCTGGTTCCGCCTCAACGACCAGCTGCTGATCGAGTGGCAGCGGGACTTCTTCGACTTCGGCCACGTGCAGAAGGCGTTCATGAAGCTGATCGAGTCCGGCGACCTCACCCCGACCATGCAGAAGCGCATCGAGCGCTCGCTGGCAGGTGAGAAGCTGCCCGGTTATTACCCGCTCGGCGAGGCGCCGACGCCGATCTGGTAGCTCCCACCCAAGCGGTTGCTTGGGGGGTATGTGATGTGGCTGACTAGAGCCTCTAGTCTTGAGCTACGGGCTCTAGTCGAAAGCAGGAGATATGAAGACCAAAGGCGCTCTGATCTGGGATTTCAACCAGCCGTGGTCGATCGAGGAGATCGAGATCGGTGACCCCGTCAAGGACGAGGTCAAGATCCAGATGGAAGCCTCGGGCATGTGCCATTCCGACCATCACCTGGTCACCGGCGACATCCCGATGGCCGGTTTCCCGGTGTTGGGCGGACACGAGGGCGCAGGCGTCGTCACCGAGGTCGGGCCGAGCGTGGAGAACGTCGCCCCCGGTGACCACGTGGTGCTGTCGTTCATCCCGTCGTGCGGTGAATGCCCGACCTGTCAGAGCGGCAAGCGCAACCTGTGCGACCTGGGTGCCCTGCTGCTCACCGGTACCGCCGTCTCGGACGGAACCCACCGCGTGACCGCCAACGGCAAGCCCGTCATCCCGATGACGCTGCTGGGCACCTTCAGCCCGTACATGGTCGTCCACAAGAGTTCGGTGGTGAAGATCGACCCGTCCGTCCCGTTCGAGGTGGCCTGCCTCGTCGGCTGCGGCGTGACCACCGGCTACGGCTCGGCGGTCCGCAGCGCCGACGTCCGCCCCGGTGACGACGTGGCCATCGCCGGGATCGGTGGCGTCGGCATGGGCGCCCTTCAGGGTGCGGTGATCGCGGGCGCTCGCAACGTCTTCGCGATCGATCCGGTCGCGTGGAAACGTGATCAGGCGCTCAAGTTCGGCGCGACCCACGCCTACCCGGACCTCGCGTCGGCGATGATGGGCATCGCGGAGGTCACCCACGGTCAGATGGCCGGTAAGACCATCATCACCACCGGTGAGCTCAAGGGCGAGGACATCGATCACTACCTCAACCTGACCGCGAAGGGCGGCACCTGCGTCGTCACCGCCGTGGCCAACATGATGGAGTCGACCGTCACGCTGAACCTGGCGATGCTGACCCTGCTGCAGAAGAACCTGCAGGGCACCATCTTCGGTGGCGGCAACCCGCACCACGACATCCCGCAGCTGCTGTCGATGTACAAGGCCGGGCGGCTCAACCTCGACGACATGGTCACCCGGCAGTACAAGCTGGAGCAGATCAACGAGGGCTACAAGGACATGCTCGAGGGCAGGAACATCCGCGGCGTCATCCGCTACACCGACGCCGATCGGTAACCCGAGATGACCGACGGCAAAGCTGCAGTGGACCTCTCACCGGTGGTCGCAGCGTCGCGGAACTCGTGGCGATGCGTGCAGACCGGAGACAGGGAGGGCTGGCTCGCACTGATGTCCGACGACGTCGTCGTCGAGGATCCGATCGGCGAGGCCGTCACCAACCCCGACGGCACGGGCGTGCGCGGGAAGGCGGCGCTGGCCGCCTTCTACGACGCGAACATCGGCCCCAACCAGCTGCGCATCACCTGTGAGGAGACGTTCCCGTCGAGCAGCCCGACGGAGATCGCCTACATCCTGGTGCTGGAGACCACGTTTCCCAACGGTTTCGTCGCGACCGTGCGGGGGGTGTTCACCTACCGCGTCGACGACGCCGGGCTGATCACCAACCTGCGCGGCTACTGGAACATGGACGCAATGACGTTCACCCAAACGGAGACGCAGGATTAGCGCACAATCCTCTGAACTTCTCGCGGGCCGTGGCGCGGTCGTCGTCGGCGGCACCCGCGGGGTCGGCTTCGCGGTCGCTGAGCTGCTGGCCGCTCACGGCGCCGGAGTCGTGATCAACGGACGGGACGGGGCGGCGGCCGTGCAAGCGGCCGGACGCGTTCCCCGAGCCGTTGCGCACCCTGGCTCGCCCGCGGTCGCGGCGGTCGCCGACGCGCTGGTCGACACATGTGTTCACCACTTCGGCCGCATCGACATCCTGATCAACTGCGCGGGCACCGCCGAGCCGGCGGGATCCTCGATCCTCAACATCACGACCGAGCAGTTCCACCAACTGCTCGACGCCCACCTGGGCACGACGTTCCAGATGTGCCGGGCGGCGGCGCCCCGCATGGTGGCGCAGGGTGGCGGCGCGATCGTGAACACCAGCTCTTTCGCCTTCCTGGGTGACTACGGCGGGACGGGGTATCCGGCGGGCAAGGGTGCGGTCAACGGCCTGACGCTGGCGATGGCCGCCGAGCTCAAGGAGCACGGCGTTCGGGCGAACGTGGTGTGCCCCGGTGCGAAGACCAGGCTGTCGACGGGGCCGGACTACGAGGCACACATCGCCGAACTCAACCGGCGCGGCCTGCTGGACGAGGTCAGCATGCAGGGTGCGCTCGACGCGGCACCCCCGGAGTACGTCGCACCCACGTACGCCTACCTCGTCAGCGATCTCGCGAAGGACGTGACGGGCCAGATCTTCATCGCCGCAGGAGGTTTCGTCGGGCGGTTCGACCGGCCGGCACCCGCGATCCTGGTATATCGGGATCACCACGACTCACCGCCGTGGTCGATCGAGGAGATCGCGGAGACCATGAGGAAACCCGCCGACGTCAGCCCACCCGGCGTCGCTACTTGAGCATGCTTCCCGCATCGACGGTGAGGGGAAGCCCGGTGATGTACCGCGCTTCGTCTGATGCCAGGAACAACACGGCATTGCTGATGTCGACCGGCTCGACCCATCCGACCGGGAGGACGTGCATGAAGCGCCGCCACGGCGAGGTCGTCCGGGCCGGGGTTCTCCAGGTCCGGTCGGAACAGCTTCATCGTTCCCTCGTTCATGAACAGCGGCGTGTTCACGTTGGTCGGGCAGACGGCGTTCACGCGGATCGAATGTTGCCCCAGTTCGACCGCGAAGGTGCGCATCAGCCCGATCACCCCGTGCTTGGCGGCGATGTAGTGACCGGTGTGCGGGTAGGGCTTGAGGCCACCCACCGAGCTGGTGAGGATGATCGAGCCACCACGGCCTCCGGAGAGAAGATGCGGCACAGCCGCTTTCACCGACTTCCAGACACCCGAGAGGTGGACGTCGATCATGTCGCCCCAGTCATCTTCTCTGGTCTTGTCGAGGGTCTGCCCGCCGTTGCCGATGCCGGCGTTGGCGATGCCGGCGTTGGCGACGACGATGTCCAAGCGGCCCAACTGCTCCACACCGGAGTCCACGATGGCCTTCACCGCGGCGTAGTCGCGCACGTCGGCCTCCGCGGTGATGATCCGGCGATTCAGCCCCTTGACCAGATCCGCCGTCTCGGCCAGGTCGTCCGGTGTCGCGGGCGGGATGTCGGTGTGGCTGCTGACCGGACCGCAGATGTCGACGGCGATGATGTCGGCACCCTCCTCGGCGAGGCGCACCGCGTGGCTGCGACCCTGCCCGCGAGCCGCGCCGGTGATGAACGCGACCTTGCCCTCGACCCGACCACCCGTGTGCCCACCTCTACTTCGCTCCGCCAGCATTTTATCGACCGATCAGGAGCGTGACATCGATCGCCTCGGCTGTCAACCATGTGGTGCGCTGACCAGCAGCGTCAACATGCGGTCGACGTAGGCACGCATCTCGTCATGCCCCAGGGTGACCCCGACCGCGCTCTCGTTGCACAGACTCCGCGCGATCTGGGCGATCAGCATCGAGACCACCACAGGGGGATGGTCGTCGAGGTCGACACCGTGAGCGCGGAGGGCGACGGTGACCGCCGCGGTCTCGATGTCGCGGACCCGTTCCGCGTAGGCCCGCAGTTCCGCGCGAATCGCCTTGCGGTGATTGGCCAGCGCCATGAACTCGGTGTTCAATCCGGTCATCCGTAAGTCGGAGTTGATCATCCACAGCGTCCGCAACGGATCCTCGTCGGTGAGTGCGGCCCGCATGCGCGCCAGCGAGCTCTCGGCACCGTTTCGCAGCACCTCCACGTAGAGATCGTCCATCGTCGGGAAGTAGTAGTAGACCAACGCCTGCTTGACTCCGGCCGCTGTGGCCACCCGCCGGGAGGTCGCCGCGGCATAGCCCTCGTCGCCCATGATCTTCGCCGTCGCCTCGATCAGCCGCTGCCGCGCTCCGGCGTCACGGACCTTGGGCGAGGACGCCATTCAGCGGTCCCCCGTCCGGTCGTTGCTTGACCGTGCCTCGAAAACCGTGCTAAGCATGGCGCATTCTAGCAGTTTGATCGATCGATCAAACCAGCGAAAGGACAGCGCGCCGATGACCGATCTTGCATCTGTGGACTACTTCTCCGACCAGGCCATCAGCCAGGATCCCTACGGGTACTGGGATCACCTACGCGAACAGGGCCCGGTGACCCGGGAGCCGCACTACGGTGTCGTCGCCGTGACCGGCTACCAAGAAGTGCTGGCGGCGTTCAAGGATCATGATTCGTTCTCCGCCGTGAACGCCATCGGCGGG
>Ga0209347_1001773_pt1 | contig 32200 bp, 33 predicted proteins | sample AutmiccommuBRH23_FD_187382 | JGI IMG/M metagenome (GOLD analysis project Ga0209347, IMG submission 187382) | Deep subsurface microbial communities from Mt. Terri, Switzerland - Autotrophic microbial communities BRH/23 (SPAdes) (version 2) | ecosystem: Environmental > Aquatic > Deep subsurface >...
GGCTGCGGGCGATCATCGGACATGGGGCGGTCTCCAGTGGCTATCCGCCGGGGCCTCCATCATCGCACAGGGGACGTACCCTCGGCAGCCCCGGCCCGCCGTGGGTTCAGGCGGACGGGTCCTTGCGCTTGTGACCGGCCGCCGCGAGGCGCTCGAGATAGTCGGCCCAGTTGCGCTCCTGATTCTTTCCGAGCTTGTACAGGGTATCCCACGAGTAGATGCCGGTGTTGTGCCCATCGTCGAAGTGAATCGCAATGGCATAGTGACCCACCGGCTCCACCTTCTCGATGTTGACGTTCTCCTTGCCGGCTTGCAGCACCTCCTGGCCGGGCCCGTGTCCCTGGACCTCGGCCGACGGTGAAAAGCAGCGCAGGTACTCTGCCGACAGCAAGAAATGCGCGCCGTCGTCGAAAGCGAGCTCCATGGTGCGGGCCTTGGTGTGGACATTGATCTCGGTGGGTCTCGGTGATGCCATGGTGTGCCTCGGTATTTCTATGTGGATGAACGCGGCGAACGCCACCGCGGGGCGCCCCGCCGCTCTCCCCTTGGTTTGGCCTGTTCAGCCGATCACAAGATGTAGCGACTCAGGTCTTCGTCGTCGGCCACGTCCCCGAGCTGCTCGTCGACGTAGCTCGCATCGATGACGATGGTCTTGCCGCTGCCGTCGGCGGCCTCGAACGAGACGCTTTCGAGCAGGTGTTCCAGGATCGTGTGCAGGCGCCGGGCGCCGATGTTCTCGGTGCGCTCGTTCACCCGCGAGGCGATCTCCGCGATGCGCCGCACGCCGCCCGTGTCGAACTGCAGAGTGACGCCCTCGGTGCCGAGCAGCGCGCCGTACTGTTCGGTGAGCGACGCGTCGGGCTCGGTGAGGATGCGCACGAAGTCCTCGCTGGTGAGGGGATCGAGCTCTACCCGGATCGGAAGGCGGCCCTGCAGTTCCGGAATCAGGTCCGAGGGCTTGGCCAGGTGAAATGCCCCCGAGGCGATGAACAGGATGTGATCGGTGCGCACCGATCCGTGCTTGGTGCTCACGGTGGAGCCTTCCACCAGCGGCAGCAGGTCGCGCTGCACCCCTTCGCGGGAGACGTCCGGTCCGCCGTGCTCCGAGCGTTTGGCCACCTTGTCGAGCTCGTCCAGGAACACGATGCCGTTCTGCTCGGCATTGCGCACGGCATGGTGTTTGAGGTCCTCGTCGTTGATCAGTTTCGCCGCCTCTTCCTCCCGCAGCAGCTTGAATGCCTCGCTCACCTTGACCTTGCGGGTGCGGGTGCGCCCCCCGGCCAGGTTCTGGAACATGCCCTGGAGCTGGCTGGTCATCTCCTCCATCCCCGGCGGCGCCATGATCTCCACACCCATCGGCACTGCGGAGATCTCGATCTCGATCTCCCGGTCGTCCAGCTGTCCTTCGCGCAGGCGCTTGCGCAGCTTCTGGCGGGCGGAGGACTCCGCCTCGCCGCCTTCCTGCTCAGGAGTGAAACCGAACCCCTTGGGGCGTGGCAGCAGGGCGTCCAGAATGCGCTCCTCGGCCGCGTCCTCGGCCTTCGCGCGCACCTGGTCCATGGCGGCCTCGCGCTGCATCTTGATCGCCACATCCACCAGATCGCGGACGATCGACTCGACGTCGCGGCCCACGTAGCCCACTTCGGTGAACTTGGTCGCCTCCACCTTGATGAACGGCGCATTGGCCAGGCGCGCCAAGCGCCGGGCAATCTCGGTCTTGCCCACGCCGGTGGGGCCGATCATGAGGATGTTCTTGGGGGTAATCTCGTTGCGCAGCTCCTCATGGAGCTGCATGCGTCGCCAGCGATTGCGCAGGGCGATGGCCACGGCGCGCTTGGCGGCGTCCTGGCCGATGATGTGCTTGTCCAGTTCCTGGACGATCTCTCGGGGAGTCATTTCGGACATCGGTTCGCGACCCGGGGGAGCTCAGGCGGGCTCCGCCTCCAGCTCTTCGATGGTGAGGTTGTGATTGGTGTAGATACAAATGTCGGCGGCAATGCCGAGGGACCGCTCGACGATCTCCCGGGCATCGAGCTCCGAGCTCTCCAGCAGCGCCCGGGCGGCGGCCTGGGCGTAAGGGCCGCCGGAGCCAATGGCCATCAGGCTCTGTTCCGGTTCGATCACGTCGCCGTTGCCGGAGATGATGAGCGAATTGCGCGCGTCGGCCACCGCGAGGAGGGCCTCGAGACGTCGCAGGGCGCGATCCGTACGCCAATCCTTGGCCAGTTCCACCGCCGCCCGCGTGAGATTGCCGCCGTGCTTCTCCAGTTGCCCTTCGAAGCGCTCGAACAGGGTGAAGGCGTCGGCGGTGCCGCCGGCGAAACCTGCCAGCACCCGTTCGTGATAGAGCCGCCGCACCTTGCGGGCGTTGCCCTTCATGATCGTATTGCCCAGGGAAACCTGACCGTCGCCGCCGATCACCACCTTGGCGCCGCGACGCACCGACAGGATCGTGGTGCCGCGATACTGCTCCACCGCCAACTCCTTGCCAGAGCGAAGGCCCCGATTGTACATGAACGCTGCCCGCTCCGATCAGCGCGCCGGCACCGAGGATTGAGCGTGCCGGGCGCAGGGGGCAGCCGCGCCAACGGGCTACATGGGGCCGGCGGCGGGCGCTTTCAACGCTTCAGGGCTTCTTCTTGGCCCGCGGGTGGGCCAGATCGTAGACCCGCGCCAAGTGCTGGAAATCCAGGTGGGTGTAGATCTGGGTGGTGCCGATGTCCGCATGGCCGAGCAGTTCCTGGACGGCGCGCAGATCGCCGCTGGACTCCAGCACATGGCTGGCAAACGAATGACGCAGCTTATGGGGGTGCAGCCGCCCGGCGATGCCCTGGCGCAGCCCCCACAGACGCAGGCGCTCCTGTACCGCCCGCGTGCTCAGGCGCCCGCCGCGGCGGGTGACGAACAGCGCCGATTCCTCTGCGGCTACCAGTGCGGCGCGCACCTTCAGCCAGGCATCCAGGCTCTCGGCGGCCACGCGCCCGACGGGCACGACCCGCTGTTTAGACCCCTTGCCGGTAACCTGAATGATGCCCTCGCGGCGGTCCAGGTGCCCGACGTCCGCGGCAACCAGTTCCGCCAGCCGCAGCCCGGAGGAGTAGAGCAGCTCCATCATGGCACGATCCCGCAGCGCCAGGGGGTCGTCGGCGCTGATGGCCAGCAGCGCGTTCATCTGATCGGCGTCCAGTGGTGTTGGCAGGCGCCGCTCGCCCCGGGGGGCGCGCACGTCCTGGGCGGGATTGCGGGGTACGTGGTGCTCGCGCAGCAGGAAGCGGAAGAAGCTGCGCACCGCGGATAGGCTCGCCTGGATGCTTTTGGGGTTTTGCCCGCGGCGGTGCTCGCCCGCGGCGAAGGCGCGCACCTGGTGGGCGTCCACCTCCGCCCAGGCGTTCACCGAGGCGGTGCAGAAGGTCGCGAAGCGATTCAGGTGGCGCAGGTAATGGGTGCGCGTCAGGGGCGAGAGCCGGCGTTCGTGGGACAGGTGGTCGGCAAAACGGACCAACCAGGCCCGTTCGGCTTCATCCATCGGCGCTGTCGTCCAGGTGCCGCTCCAGGGCATAGCCGATCACCGCCCCCATGCGGCTCAGGAACAGGGTGCCCATGGAGGGATGAAAGTGATCGCTGTCGCGGCTGCCCACGGCCAGCAGTCCGTAGCGACCGCGGTCACCGAGGCCCACGAGGGCGGCCGAGCCGATGATCTCGGCCCGCTCGCCGAACAGGAACTCCAGCTGGGCGCGCTTGAGCCGCCCGCACAGGGGGCGGTTGGTCTTGAAGAAGCCCTCGAAGGCGGCCAGCCCCGGATCGCCCCGTGCCACGACACAGGACGACCAGGCGCCTGCGTCGGCTTCGGCGCCCAACAGCCGCAGAGCGACGTCATCGGCGTGGAACTCCCGGTGGAGGGTGTCCTCGACGGCGTCCAGGATCGTCTCCAGGGAATCGGCCAGGAACAACGATTCCGTCAGGCGGAGCATGCGCTCGCTCAGGCGGTCGTTTTCCCGGCCCACGTGGACCAGTTCCTTGAGCTTGCGTTTGAGCTGGCGGTTCTGGTCCCGCAGCACGCTCACCTGGTGCTCGATCAGCGACACCGCCTGGCCGCACTCATGGGGAATGCGTAGTTTGGCAAGAAGGTCGGCGTTGTCGATGAAGAACTCGGGGTGGGCGCGCAGGTAGGCGGCGATGCCTTCTTCGCTGGGGAGCTCGGCGGTGTAGTCTGGATCGCGCTGCGTGCTCATAGGTCGATCTGTCCTTCGAACACCGTGGTTGCAGGTCCGGTCATGCGCACGGACTGCTCGGGTCCCGGCCAGCTTATCACAAGTCGCCCGCCCGGGAGATCCACCGCCACCCGATCATCCAGGAGCCCCCGGGTGCGACCGGCGACCACTGCGGCACAGGCACCACTGCCGCAGGCCAGCGTCTCGCCGGCGCCACGCTCGTAGACGCGCAGCCGCAGGTGAGCGCGGTGCACCACCTCCATGAAGCCGGCGTTGACGCGCCGGGGAAACCGCGTGTGGGCCTCGATCTGTGGACCGAGAGTCGCCACCGGTGCCGATGCCACGTCCGCCACCTGAAGCACGGCATGTGGATTGCCGAGGGACACCGCGGCGATCTCCACATGCGCGCCGTCCACCTCGAGATCGTACAGCTCGGCCCGCGTGTCGGCCTCAAACGGGATGTCGGCGGGCTCGAGCAGCGGCACGCCCATGTCCACCGTGACCTGGCCGTCGGCCTCCAGCACCAGGGTGATGGTGCCGGCCAAGGTGTCGATACGGATGAGGTCACGGTCGGCAAGGTCACGGTCGCGCACGAACCGGGCGACGCAGCGCGCGCCGTTGCCGCACTGCTCCACCTCGCCACCGTCGGCGTTGAAGATCCGATAGCCGAAGTCGGATCCGGCCGCACGGGGCGGCTCCACCAATAGCACTTGATCACAGCCGATGCCGAAGCGCCGATCGGCCAGGAAGCGGACCCGGTCGGCATCCAGGGCGACCTTCTGGCGCACGGCATCGATCACGACGAAGTCGTTGCCAAGGCCATGCATTTTGGTGAACGCAAGCTTCATCGGGAACGCTGGACCGCGGATCGACATCGTGAAGGTACACCGCTGCGGACGGCCCTGCCAGCGCCGGAGCGTCCGCCGCCGGTGCGACGTCAGCGGTGATGACGTTGGCCAACACGACCGCCGGGCGGGACCGAACGCTCGCCGCTCAATCGGCGCCTGCGACGTCTCTGGCGATCCCGCTCTCAGGTCAGCAGGGCGACATAGTCCCTGTAGATGCAACGGTCCATGACGACGGTGAGGCCGGCGGCCTGGGCGCGCAGCGCGGCGGCCGGGTCGACCACCCCATCCTGCAGCCATAGCGCGGGCACCTGCAGGTCGATACAGACGTCGACAATGGCGTCCACGTGCTGTGGCGCTCGGAACACGTCCACCAGGTCGATGGGCTCGGGCACGGCGCGCAGGTCCCGGTAGGCCGGCTCGCCGAGCACCGTGTCCACCGCCGGGCGCACCGGCACGATCCGATAGCCGAAGCCCTGCAGCGCGCGGGCGACCTGATTGCTGGGCCGCTGGGGCCGGGGCGAGAGCCCGACCACGGCGACGGTGCGCACCCGTTGGAGCAGGGCGCGGATTTCTTCGTCCGTGGGATTGGCGAACGAACTCACGGCAACCGGCCCCACACCGCCAGGTGACGATCGCTCACCGTCTCGACGGTCAACGTGCCTAATCCGGCGCTATCCAATTGTCCTTGGATCTCCTGCGGGCGGAATGCCGCGCGCAGGGAGTTGTAGAAGTCGCGCTGCAAAACGTCCGGTTCGGTGCCCGAGTACTCGGCCACCAGCGCGCGTGCGTGGTCGCGACTCCTCGGGCGCAGCAGGTCCATGACGAACACCCGCGCGCCGGGCGCGCCGTATCGGCGCACCGCCTCCCACAGCACCCGAGGCTCGTGCAGGTGATGCAGCAGACTGTTGCTGATCACGGCATCGTAGCGGGCCTGCGGAAGGCGCGCCTCCGGCAGGCGCCCGCGGATTAGGCGGACCCGCGCCTCCAGGCCGGCATCCCGAACCGCCGCACGGGCGTGAGTCAACATCGCCACTGCGCCGTCCACACCGTCCACCCGGGCGGCGGGAAACGCGCGTGCGAAGCGGATGCTGATGTCCGCCGGACCGCAGCCGAGGTCGAGGGTAGCGCCGGCGAAATCGTCACCGGGGAAGCGCTCACGGATGAGGGCGATCACCTGCGAATGGGCCTGCTCGAAGTCGGCCTCGGCGTAAGCGCGGGCCTGCTCGGGCTCGTCCATCAGTTCCGGTTCGGTGACACGTTCCATGGTATCGGTTCGGACCGCTGGTCGGGAACACAGAGAATACGGAGGGATCGAACGCCTGCGATGCGATGGCCTACGGCCCACTGTCGTCGGGCAGTATGGCCTCGCCCGCCATCAGCTGCTCGATGCTTTCCCGTGCGCGCACCAGATGCGCTTGGGTGCCGTCCACCAACACCTCCGCCGCTCGGGGGCGCGAGTTGTAATTGGAGCTCATGGAGAAACCGTAGGCACCGGCGGAGCGCACCGCCAGCAGGTCGCCGGGTGCGAGGGCCAGGGGGCGACCCTTGCCGAGGAAATCGCCGGTCTCGCACACCGGCCCGACGACGTCCCAGGGCTCCGCCGCCCGATCGTCGCGGGGCGTCACCGGTACGATGTCGTGCCAGGCGTCGTAGAGCGCCGGGCGCAACAGATCGTTCATGGCGCCATCGACGATCGCGAAGCGGTGCTCGCCGGAGCGTTTCAGGTACAGCACCCGGGTGAGCAGGACCCCGGCGTTGCCGACGATGGCGCGTCCCGGCTCCAGGAGCAGCTCCAGCGGGCGCGCTCCCAGCACCTCGCGCAGGGCGCGGCCGTACTCGGCAGGCTCGGGCGGGCTCTCGTCGCGGTAGCGGATACCGAGCCCGCCGCCCACGTCGAGGTGGCGCAACGCGATGCCCGCGCCGGCCAGCCGGTCCACCAGCACCAGCACCCGCCGCAGGGCGTCCACGAACGGGCTGATGCCGGTCAGCTGGGAGCCGATGTGGCAGTCGATGCCGCTGACCTCCAGATGGGGGTTTGCCGCGGCCCAGCGATAGAGTGCCTCGGCATCCTCGCTGGGGATCCCGAATTTGTTGTGCTTCAGACCGGTCGATATATACGGGTGGGTCTGGGCATCCACATCGGGGTTGACCCGCAGGGATACCGGCGCCACGCGGCCGCACGCTTGTGCGACCTCGGCCAGCAGTTCCAGTTCCGGACCCGACTCGACGTTGAAGCAGCGAATCCCAACCGCCACGGCACGCTCCATCTCGGCCGGCGTTTTGCCGACACCGGAGAACACCACGCGGCGCGGGTCGCCGCCGGCCCGCAGCACCCGCTCCAGCTCACCGCCGGAGACGATGTCGAAACCCGAGCCGAGCCGTGCCAGCACCCCGAGCACCCCCAGGTTGGAGTTGGCCTTGACGGCGTAGCAGAGCAGGTGGGGGTGGCCCTGCAGTGCGTCATCGAAGGCGCGCCAGTGGCGCTCGATGGTGGCGCGGGAATACACATAGCAGGGCGTGCCGAAGCGCGCGGCCACATCGTCGAGGGCCACGTCTTCGGCCTGCAGTCGACCGTGGCGCGAGTGGAAGTGATCCATGGCCAGGCTCAGGAGGCGTCGCGCTGCTCGCCCGGCGTCTCGTCGTCGGGCAGATACAGAGGGCCCTTCTGGCCGCAGGCGGAGAGCAGGGACGCGGTGCCGAGGGCGGCGATGACGAAGCCGAGCAGCAGACGGGGCCAGCACGGGCGCATGGTGATACCGTAGTCGGTGCGATGCGGGCGATTATACGGATGCGGTGCCGGGCTGCCTATGGCGGTCGTCCCGCGGATGCTCTGGTAGAGTAGAGGCCCCGCCGACCCGCGGGGAGGTAGTGTGCGGCTTCGGACCAACATCTTTCTCTGGGTGTTTCTCGCCACGGTCATTCCACTGACGGCGGTGGTGCTGGGCGCCACCGCCTACAGCGAGCGGCTGTACCGCCAGAGTGTGGCCCGCGACGTCCATACCAGCCTGAGCAGTATCGTCTCGGAGATCGACCGCAGCCTCTATTACGAGCGCCAGCTGGTGCTGTCCCTGGCCTCCGGGCGAGACCTGCGCCCCTATCTCCCGGTGTTGGAGATGGTCGCGAACGGAGAGCTGCACCCCACCTTCTTTGAGCGCGGCGATCGAGTGCGGGAGTTTCTCTCGGGCCTGCACGGCCTGGTGCCGAACTTCCACACGCTGCGGGTGCTCGACGTGCACGGCAACACCCTGGTGAAGGTCAGTTTCGCCCGCTCGGCGGTCGGGCTGCAGGATGGAATCGAGAGTCTGCCCTATGCGGAGCCGGAGCTGCTCGACGCAGGCTTCGCCCGCCGCCTCGCGGGGCTGGCACCCGGCGAGTTGAGTTTCCTCATGCTGCCCGACAGCCGCTGGGACCGCGATGGCGTGCGCGGTCCGCCCATGCTGGCCGCGGGTGTGCCGCTGGTCCGGGGGGGGCAGACGGTCGGCTATCTGCTGGCGGACTTCTCGGGCGAGCAGCTCGATCGCATCCTGGAACTCGCACCTCGGGTGCACAAGGCCTCGTTGATGCTGGCCGAGATCAGCCCCGAGCTGGCGGAGCGCGACGGGCTGGTGCTGTACGGCGACCGCGGCGGACTGCGCCTGAGTCGCGCCGACATGCTGCCAGTGGACTTGCAGGGCGCCGGGCTGAGCGCACTCACGCAGGCGCTGCAGCACCGCCCCTACGGCGACCTGAAGCTGCCGGGAGTCGAAGGCCGGCTGTACTATCTGGAGTACCTGCCCTATCCGAACCAGTTCACCAGTTGGGTGCTGGCGGCCCAGGTGGACGAGGGTGAGGTGAGCGCGCCGTTTCGCCGCATTCGCGTCGGCATCCTGGTGTTCGCCGCCGTTGCCGTACTGTTGAGCTTGCTGCTCGCCCAACTTGGGGCGCGGCGCATCGCGGCGCCCATCGCCGCTCTGGCCAACGGCCTCACGCGCTATGCGGACGGCGATCGCGACGTGCGGGTGGTCACCGCAGGCCCGGATGAAATCCGCCAGGTGGAGACGTCGTTCAACTACATGGCCGAGACCTTGGAGCGGGCCCGCAGCGAGCGTGACCGCGCACAGGGGATGCTGCTACAGAACGCCAAGCTCGCGAGTCTCGGCCACATGGCTGCCGGCATCGGCCACGAGATCAACAATCCTCTGAACAACATTCTGTCCCTGTCGAAGCTGATCCAGCGGGAGCTGCCGCGCAACGACCCGGTGCTGGGCCGGGACGTGGAGGCGCTGCGGGAGGAGGCGCTGCGTGCCTCCGGAATCGTTCAGGGGGTGCTCAACTTCGCCCGTCAGGTGCCGCCGGAGTACACGCGCTTTCCCCTCGGCCCGTGGCTGCGCGATACCCTGGCGCTGGCCCAGCAGGCGGCGCGCGCGCGCCGGGTGCAACTCGTGGAGGGCGCTATGGAGGAATGTGAGCTCGAGGGGGACCGGGCCCAGTTGCAGCAGGTGCTGATCAATCTGCTGCTTAACGCCATCCAGGCGAGCCCCGCCGGCGGCCGCGTGGAACTGGCCGCGCAGTGCGACGACCGCGGTGTGGCCCTGGAGGTGCGTGACCACGGCCCCGGTATTCCATCTGCCGTGATGGAACAGATCTTCGATCCCTTCTTCACCACCAAGGGGGTCGGTGAAGGCAGCGGCCTCGGGTTGTCCATCAGCCTGGGCATCGTCGAGCGCCACCAGGGCAGCCTGACCCTGGAAAACGCCGCACAGGGCGGAGTCCGCGCCCGCATGTTCCTCCCCCTGAGCCACGCGACGCCGGCGGCGAGCACGTTCCATGCGCAGTCCTGACACCAACGTCGGGCGCGCGGCCCCCCTGATCCTGTTCGTGGACGACGACCCACGCGCCGGGGAGCTGATGCTGCGCTTCTCCCAGCAGGCGCCGTTCGACTGCCGCGTGTTTCGCGACCCGGAGGCGGCGCTGGACTATTTCGCCGCCGAGGGCGCTGATCTGGTGGTGTCGGATCTGCGCATGCCGGCGCTGGACGGCACGGAGCTTCTGGCGAAAATGCGCGCCCTGGATTCCGAGTTGCCGTTCATTATTGTCACTGCCTACTCCACCGTGGACGACGCCATCGCCGCCCTGCGCCTGGGCGCGACCGACTTCATCAAGAAGCCCTTCGACATGGAGGAGTTGATGGTGCTGGTGGAGAAGACCCTGGAGGGCAGCCGCCTGCGGCGGGAGAATCGGCTGCTGCGCCGGCAGCTGAGCGACGAGCGCAGCCGCTTCGGCATGATCGGGCACGCGCCGGCATTGCGTGAGGTGTTCCGGGTGGTCGAGAAGATCGCCGACGTGCGCTGCAACGTGCTCATCGAGGGCGAGTCCGGCACCGGCAAGGAGCTTGCGGCCCGGGCCATCCACAACCTGAGCCAGGACGCCGAGCGCCCGTTCGTGGTGATCGACTGCGGCGCGCTCAGCGATACGCTGCTGGAGTCGGAGCTGTTCGGCCACGAAAAGGGCGCCTTCACCGGTGCTTCCCACACCACACAGGGCCTGCTGGAGGCGGCCTCCGGCGGCACTGTGCTCCTGGACGAAATCGGTAACATTTCCGATGCCCTGCAGACGCGGCTACTGCGGGTGGTGCAGGAGCAGGAGGTCACTCGAGTAGGCGGCGTGCGGCCGATCGCCATCGACGTACGCTTTCTGGCGGCGACCCACCGTGGGCTGGAGCGCATGGTGGCCGCCGGCGCGTTCCGCGCCGACCTCTATCACCGCCTGAACGTCATCCAGGTGCACATGCCGGCCCTGCGGGAGCGGCGCGAAGACATCCCGCTGCTGGCGCAGAGCTTTGTCGAGGAGTTCGCCCGACGCTACCGGCGCGACGTTCGGGGGTTCGATCCCGAATCCCTGACCCGCCTGTGTGCCTACGACTGGCCGGGCAACGTGCGCGAGCTGCGCAACCTGGTGGAGCGGCTGGTGGCCCTGGCCGAGGTCCCGGAGCTCCAGGTGCAGCAGCTTGGTGCCGAGGGCGGCGACGGCGGCGAGGGGGTCGAGCATGGACTGCCGCCCCTGGAGGAGCTGGAGCGGCGCTACATCCTCAAACTGCTGCACCATCACGACGGGAGCCGGGAGCGCACCGCGGCGGCCCTCGGGATCAACAAATCCACCCTCTGGCGCAAGCTGCAGCAGTACGAGCGCGAAGGCCGCATGCCCGCCGAGGTGCCCGGCGGGCGCACAACGGATCGTTGAAATTGCAATTTTGCCGTTGCAGAATGCATAGTCAGGAAAACGGCGGCCCGCCATTCACGGGCTCAAGCTGCTGATTTTCTGGTGTTCACCGGAGTGGTATAGGAATTGCTCGTTCTGCTCCCGTGGATCCGATCCCATTTGGAGGAGTGCAGTAACCATGACTACTGATATCAAGCGCAGAACGTTGCTCAAGGGCACGCTGGCGGCGAGCGTCGTGGGCGTGGCCGCGGGCGCGGGCCTGCTCACGCCGCGTGCGGTGCTGGCCGCCTGGCCGGAGAAGGCCTTCGACGCCAAGAGTGTGGACGCCGCCGTGCAGGAACTGACCGGCAGCGCCGAGCTGGCCGGCAGCGAGCAGATCGAGATCAAGGCCCCGCCGATCGCCGAGAACGGCGCCGTGGTGGGCGTGACCGTCTCCACGGGGCTGTCCAACGTCGAGTCCATCAGCATCCTGGTGGAGCAGAACGCCTCCCCTCTGGCCGCCAGCTTCCAGATGGCCGACAACACCGAACCGTTCGTCGGCACCCGCCTGAAGGTGGCCAAGTCCTCGAGCGTGATCGCGGTGGTGCGCTCCGGCGGCAAGCTCTACAGCGCCGGGCGTGAGGTCAAGGTCACCATCGGCGGCTGCGGCGGCTGATCACCAGTTCAGAGAGGTAATCGATCATGGCAGGAATCAAAGCACGCGCCCAGCTTCAGGGCGATGTGACCAGCGTCAAGGCGCTGATCAGCCACCCGATGGAGACGGGACTGCGCAAGGACAAGAAGACCGGCAAGGAGATCCCCGCGCACTTCATCCAGGAACTGAAGGTCGAGCACAACGGCAACAACGTGCTTACCGGCCTGTGGGGTCCGGCGGTGTCCAAGAACCCTTACCTGTTCTTCAAGTTCAAGGGTGCCAAGTCCGGTGACAAGATCACCATCTCCTGGGTCGACAACAAGGGCGAGAGCGAGTCCGACTCCTTCGAGGTCAAGGGCTGAGCCGAAACCCCTTGGGCAGTAACAATGACGGCGGTATCCTCGGATACCGCCGTTTTTCTTTGCCCGACCGCCGGAGATGCTTGCGTGACCGACAGCCTCGAGGTGACGTTGCACCCCCACCCCACCGCCAGTGTCATCTGGCTGCACGGCCTCGGCGCCGACGGGCGCGATTTCGAGCCCGTCGTGCCCATGCTCGGGTTGTCCGCCGACGCGCCGGTGCGCTTCGTTTTCCCCCACGCGCCGGTGCAGCCCGTGAGCGTCAACCAGGGTATGCCCATGCGCGCCTGGTACGACATCTACGGAATCGGCGCCGGCTTTCCCCAGGACGAGCCCGGGATCCGGCGCGCCGAGGCGCTCCTGGGCGAGCTTGTCGCACGGCAGCGCGCCCGCGGCATCGCTCAGGAGCGGCTGGTGCTGGCCGGGTTTTCCCAGGGTGGCGCCCTCGCCCTGCACGCCGCTCTGCGCCTGGAGGAGCCTGCAGCCGGCGTGCTGGCCCTGTCCACATGGCTGCCCCTGGCCGAGCGGCTGGAGGATGAGATCACCGCCGCCGGGCGGCGCACGCCCATCCTGATGATGCACGGCAGCGACGACCCCGTCGTATCTCTGGCGGTGGCCGAAGCGTCCCGGGATCGGCTGCTGGCCTGCGGCTGCGCGGTGGACTGGCGCACCTATCCCATGCCCCACACCGTCGTCGCGCCCCAGCTGACGGTCATCGGCGCCTGGCTTCGAGAGCGCCTGGCCCTCTAGGCCGGACCCCGGTTGCGTCCCGGGGCGACGCGCTTATGCTTGACCCCACGGGTGGTCCGCCCAGGGGGTCCGATCATGGTGTCGGTGACGATCAATGGCCAAGTCCACGGACTGGTCCTGGATCCGCGCATGCCCCTGTTGTGGGTGTTGCGGGATCACCTGGGACTGACGGGCACCAAGTACGGGTGTGGGATCGGCGTGTGCGGTGCGTGCACGGTGCACGTGGACGGCTCGGCGGTTCGCGCCTGCCTGCTGCCCCTGGGCGAGCTGGCGGGGGCGCACATCACGACCATCGAGGGCCTGTCGCCCGCCGGCGACCACCCCCTGCAGAGAGCATGGATCGCCGAGCAGGTGCCCCAGTGCGGCTACTGCCAGCCGGCGCAGATCATGGCCGCGGCGGCCCTGCTCGCCGCCCGCCCGTGCCCGGACGACGCCGACATCGACGCCGCCATGGCGGGAATCCTGTGCCGCTGCGGGACCTATCAACGCATTCGCCGTGCCATCCGGCGCTTTGCCCGGGAGTCCACCTCCGGCTGAGCCTGGACCCGAGTCCGATGGAAAGCGCCGACCAACAGAGTCTAAGCAGCGCCGTGCAGTGGCTCGAGGAAGGCCTCGGAGTCTGGCTCGTCACTGTGGCCGGTACCTGGGGATCGTCGCCACGTCCCCCCGGATCCTTGCTGGCCCTGTGCGCGGACGGGCGCTTCAGCGGTTCGGTCTCGGGCGGCTGCGTGGAGTCCGAGCTGTCCAAGTACGTCCGCCGACGCCGCCCGGAGCGCCCCCAGACGATCACCTACGGCGTCACCGCCGAGGAGACCCGTCGTCTGGGCCTTCCCTGCGGCGGGCGCCTGGAGGTGGTCATCGAGCCGTTGACGGCCGCCGCGCCCCTGCGCGCCCTGTTGGACGCTCTTGCCGAACGCCGGTCGGTGCGACGCCGATTGTGCCTGGCGACCGGCGAAGCGAGCCTGCACGCGGGCGACGGGAACGCGCCGTTCGTCTATGACGGGCACAACCTGGACAAGGTGTTCGGGCCCCAGTGGCGACTGGTGATCATCGGCGTTGGTCAGCTCAGCGGCTATCTGGCCGAATTGGCGCTCGGGCTGGACTTCGAGGTCATCGTCTGCGACCCCCGCGACCACGCCGAGGGCAACTGGGAAATCCCCGGGGCGCCGCTGCGCCGCGACATGCCCGACGATCTGGTCCGTATGCTGGCCGATGACCCCCGCAGCGCCGTGGTGGCCCTGACCCACGAGCCGAATCTGGACGACATGGCCCTGATGGAGGCCCTGGACTCACGCGCCTTTTACGTGGGTGCCCTGGGCTCGCGCAGCAACAACGCCAACCGCCGCCGCCGGCTGGCGGCGCTGGGGGTCTCCGAGGCCGGCTTGGCCCGGCTGCGGGGTCCCGTCGGGTTGCCGCTGGGCAGCCGCCGGCCGGCGGAGATCGCGCTCGCCATCGCCGCCGAGCTGGTGGCGACCCGCAACGGCGTGGCGCTGGTGGCAGCGGATGCCGCCCCGGCGGCGGCGCCCGCCGCGTCGGCATGATTTGCGCGCTGCTGCTTGCGGCGGGCTCCGCCACCCGGTACGGCGATGACAAGCTGCTCGCCGCCCGGGTGGGCGGCCGCCCGCTGATCGAATGCAGCGCCACCGCCCTGGTCCAGGGCGCCCCGCAGGTGCTGGCGGTGGTGCGCGACCTCGAGGGCCCGGTCGCCGAACGCCTGCGCAGTCTCGGGGTGGCCGTGGTGTTGAACCCCGCACCGACGCGCGGGCTGGGCTCCAGCATCGCGGTCGGTGTTGCGGCCAGTTCCCACGCAACCGGCTGGGTCGTCGCCTTGGCCGACATGCCCTGGTTCACCCCCGCCTCGGTGGCCGCGGTGTGCGGGGCGCTGACGCGGGGCGCGCCGCTCGCGGCACCCGTTTATCGCGGGCGCCGCGGCCATCCGGTGGGTTTCGGCCGATCCCTGCGCGCGGAGCTGCTCGCCCTCAACGGCGCACGCGGCGCCCGGGCGCTGTTGCGTCGCCACGGCCAGGGGTTGGTGCCGGTCCCGGTCGACGATCCGGGCATTCTTGCCGACGTCGACACCCCCGCGGACCTGCGCGGCGGCGCGCTTGACTGTAATCAATGAATCAGACCGGTGAGCAGATACACTGGCGCTCACCAGCCCAGCCACGATTGAGATCGCGTTCCCATGACCAGCAGGCGTGTATTCGCTCCCCTCCTCCTCCTGCTCTGGGCCGGCCTCGCCCCGGCGGCCCCCGACGGCGCCGAGCTTTATTCCGGCAAGTGCGCCGCCTGCCACGGTCTGGACGGCAGCGGCGGCGTGGGCGTTCCCCTGGCGCTGCCGGCATTCCTGGACAGCGTCACCGACGACTACCTGCATAACACCATCCGGTTCGGTCGTCCGGGGCGTGTGATGCCGGCGTTTCCGAGCCTGAGCGACGCCCAGGTGGATGCCATCGTCGCGCACCTGCGCGGCTGGTCCGCGGGCGGCGAGCCCGACCTGCCGGAGACGTCGGTGCGGGGCGACGCGGCCCGCGGGGGCGATCTGTATGCGCAGAACTGCGCCTCCTGCCACGGCGCCAACGGCGAAGGCGGCACCGGCACGGGGGTGACGTTCTCGCGGCCCCGGGACCTGCCGGTCATCGCTCCGGCGCTGAACAACACCGGGTTTCTCAAGGCGGCGACCGACCAGATGATCAAGGCGACCCTGATCCACGGGCGCCCAGGCACGCCCATGGTGTCGTTCATCGATCGGGGGCTGAGCGAGTCGGACATCGATGACGTCGTGGCCTTCGTGCGCAGCTTCGATGGCCAGGCGACCGCGCCCGCCGGAACACCTGCGGAGGAGGAGCCCGCCCGGGTGTACGACTCCCCCTACTCCCTGGAGCAGACCGTGGAGAACGTCAAGCAGGCGGCCATCGGCAAGAACTTCCGCATCATCCGCGAGCAGTATTTCGATGAGGGCCTGGTTCCCGAGGGGCAGGAGGATCGTCGCGCAGTGATGGTGTATTTCTGTAACTTCCAAATGCTCAACGACGCCTTGAAGCTCGACCCGCGGGTGGGGCTGTTCCTGCCCTGCCGCATCACCGTGGTGGAGCGCAACGGCAAGGTACAGGCGATGTCCATCAATCCGAAGACCCTCTCGCATTTGTTCAACAACCAGGAGCTGGACCGCGTCTGCGACGAGATGTCCCAGCTCTACGACAGCATCCTCGAGGAGGCGACCCTGTGAGCCGTTGCCACCGCCGTCAGTTGTTCGCCTCCCTCTCCCTGCTGGCGCTGCTGTGGGGCAGTGCCGCAACCGCCGAGGATCTGCTGATGGTGCGCTCGCCCCAGGCGTTTCCCGAGGCCATGCTGACGCTGCAGAACTCGATCCGTGAGCACGGTTATATGCTTTCCCGGGTGCAGCGGGTCGATATCGGGCTCACCCAATTCGGCTACCAGACCGACAAGTACCGTGTCGTGTTCTTCGGCAAGAAGGATGAGATCGACGGCATCGTCGAGCGTCATCCGGAAATGGTTCCCTACCTGCCGCTCAAGGTGGCGATCTTCGCCGAGGAGCAGGAAACCGTGCTGGTATCGTCGAACCCGGTGCGTTTCTCCCAATTCTTCCCCTCGCCGGATCTGACGCTGGTGTTCCAGCGCTGGGAAAACGACCTGCGCTCGATCATGGACGACGTGAGGAATGCGGAGTAGCAGAACCCGTAGTCCTACAGCGACTGCAAAGCGCTGTTCAGCCGCTGCTCGATGGTGCGCTTGTAGTTGAGGTAATGCACCGTCTGCAGGCGTGCGCCGTCCCCGGCCAGCAGAGACCGGCTCACGTCGATATCGGTGATGTAGATGGGGTAGCGTACCCGATCGCGGCGATAGGCGAGCACGAAGCGGGCAACCTCGGCGAACACTTTCTCGCCGTACTCCAGCGACGAGAACTCCTGCCCCTCGCAGAACAGTGAGAACACCGGCCCCTCCAGCCCCGGCTGTTCTCCGATCACCTGGATGCTCAGGTAATCGGATGGGGCCTGGGTGGGTTGCGTATAAGGTTCCGTGGACACCTGGCCGGTCGCCGTGCGCCGGATGCGGTAAAACTCGGGCGCCATCGAGACATTCAGGTCGTCGGGTGCGCGCTCGGTCGCATTGCAGCGGCGCACCACGGCTTCGATGAAGCGTTGGAACTGCCCTGCCAGGACGCTGGCGGCGTGGTATTCGGCGGTCTGGTGGAACAGCGAGCCCTGCTCGTCGAGGATGAACACGTCCGCCTGCTCGCCGTGCGGTTGGAAGAAGACCTGCACAACATGTGGCCGGTTGCGTTCGACGATATGGCTGACCACCGAGCCCTCGGCGGCGTAGCGGTCGAATACGATGGGGCTGAAGTGATCCTGGGACTCGCCGAGTACCCGGACCAGCTCGGCGCCACTGCCGGCGCGCCGGAAGCGCGGCACTCTGTTCTCCGCCTGCAGCAGGTAATGGGTGTGCTCCACGCGCACTACATACCGCGCACTGTCGCCGCCGGGAGAAGTGTAGAAACATTGGATGGTGTCGCGAAACAGTTCTTCCACCCGATGGGCGATGGCCATGCCGCGGGCCGAGGAGAAGCTGAGCACCGGGGGTGACGGCGGGGCGGCAGCACCGATCGGAGACCAGGCGAGATAGTCGCACAGGCATTCGAGCAGAGCCGCCTCGCCCTGGTAGCGAAAGGTCAGCACCTCGCGCCACGTGGTGACCACCAGCAGGTCGAACGTCAGCGCCAGATTCTTCCAGAACCCGCCGTAGCTCAGCGCGTCGGAGCGGTTGCTGGTCAGGTACACGCCACGCCGGGTGTGGCTCGATAGCGGGTCGAGGCCGAGATTGATATACAGGCCGCAGGAGTGCACCGAGGCCGGTTGGCGAAGCTGCTCCATGTTGGTGTCGGGCAGGCCGGTATCGGGAAACAGCCGCCGCAGGCTGTCGATCACCGCCAGCAACTCGCGCGCCGAGACACCGTCCTCGCCGTTGTGCAGCGTCACCAAGGTCTGGGGCCCGATAATGCGATTGAAGTGGCACCATGCCACCAGCTCGATCAGGCTCTGGGCCCGCTTCAGGGCCGCCTGCCGCCGCCCGATCGCCTCCTCGTAGTCGCCGCGGTACAGCAGCCAGCCCTCGTGCCGACCGTCGCTGGCGCGCGCGAAGCTCAGGCGCTCCTCGGTAAGATCCGTCGAGATTCCCGGATTGATGATCTCCACCTTGCCGGCCTTGCGCTCGAAGGCGGCGTACAGGCGCCGGCCGAGCAGGTTCAGGTCGATACTGTCGATGGTGCTGCCCCGCGCCTCGGTGCGGGCGAATTCAGAGACGTTGCGGTAGCTGCGGGTCAGCTCGTCCACCAGCATGGCGCGCTCCTCAAGCACCCGGTGAATCTTCCAGGTGGCGCGGGAGTCGAGAATCAGCAGGTGATCCTGCTCCCAGCCCCAGCGTGTCACCAGGTCGGCCATCAGCTTGGTGCGGCGATCGGCGCGAACCGACTGCCGGGCGCTCAGGCGCAGGTTGACCTTGAAATAAAAGCAACGCCGCGCCAGTTCCAGGCGCTGGAGCTCGCCGCGGGCGGTGAGATGGTCCTCCACCTTGCGCATCATCAGCACGTAGGGGTCCAGCTCGTCGATGTCGCTCACGCCCTGGTACACGGCGCGCTTGAATCGGCTGCACAGCAGGTCCGGGGACGGGTACTCGCAGGTATAGGCTTCGGTCAGCAGCAGCTTCAGGGCCGATTTGTAGGGCGAGTCGATGCCCTTGTTGAGCTGCCAGAGTGCGGCGCCGAGGAACTCCTCCGCCGGCACCTCGCGCACGTCGCCGAAGTCGATATATTCGTAGTCGTGCACCGCACCATCGCTGCGCAGGCGCGTCAGTACACTCTCGTGATCTCCCGCGTGATCGGGTGGGATCAGCCACCAGGCGGGGAAGCGCCCGGCCAGGAGCAGACCGGTGCGATAGAACTCTTCGAGCAGCAGCATATATTGCGCGCTGCCGCTGCTCTCCATGGACAGGGCCTCGATGGCGCCGCGGTCGAAGCCTCCCGCTTCCATGACAAAGAACTTCACCTCGAGGCCGAGCTTTCCCGCCCACGCGCCGATCGCCTCCGCCTTCTCCCGAAGCGCCGCCACCTGCGCTTCCCCCAGCTCGGGGTGGTGGCAGATCCAGATGTCGAAGTCGCTCTTGTCCGAGTACGCCACCGTGCCGGTGCTGCCCATCAGGTACACGCCCTGGATGGCATACAGGCGCAGCGCCCGGCGTCGGAAGGTGAACTTGCGCACCAGCTTGCCCGCGGCCTCCACGGTGCGCTTTGAGGCGGAGAAATCGGCGATTCCGGTGGGGGCCTTCTTGACGTAGCCGGGCAGCTCGGCGTGGTTGCCGTGGAACAGCAGCGGCAGCAGATCGATGAAGGCGCGTTGCTCGGGGCGCAGGGACTCGCGCACCCGCTCGAGACGTTCATTGTTGACCCCGAGAAAGCGCCGTTTGAGCGCGCGCACGTCGATGTGCTGCGCCGAGGACGCGAGGCTGAGGGTGGGTACTTCGGCCATGTCGCGCGACACCCCGGCGCCGGTGGCTAGAGGGAGGCGCGCCCGGCCCCCTGCTCGGCATGGGCCTGAGCCAGGGCGGCCTGGGCGCGCGCCAGCAGAACTTTGGCGTCGTCGGCGCGGTTCCATTCGGTGATGCCGAAGTAGCTGGCGCAGACGCGCTCGTCGCGCTTCAAGGCGCCGGCGACTTTGTCCGCGAGGCTGACGGCCGCATCGCGGCCGCTCTCGGGCAGCACCAGCACGAAAGCGCCGTCATCGCCGCGGGCCACCAGGTCCGCCCAGCGCAGCTGGTCCTTGAGCAGGTGCGCAACCGCGCGCGCTCCCGGAGCCTCCGCGCCGGGCACGAACCCGACCTGGAGCATGACCACCGCGAGGGGGTTGTCGTAGCGGCGGGAGCGCGACACCTGGGGCTCCAAGGCGAGCATCAGCGCGCGCCGGCTCATGAGCCCGGTCGCCGCATCCTGCAGGCGCAGGCCTTCCACCTCGTGGCGCAGCGCCTCGCACTGCGCCTCCGCGCGCAGCCGCTCGGTCAGATCGGTGATGTAGTGCAGCTCGGCGACCTCACCAGCGCCGGTCAGAGGAACCCGGGTGCGCTGCAGGTGACGCACCGTGCCCGCGCCGTCGCTTACGTCAAAGCGCACCGCCTCCGAAAGCAGGCCGGCAAGCTCCGCGCGCGCGCAGCGCCCGGCCCGGAGCCCGACGAGTCTTTCCGGCGCCTGGCCGAGCAGGTTGCCCAGCGCACGATTCGCCCAAAGCACCCGCCCGTCGCCATCCAGAGCCATGACCCCCAGCGGGCAGGGCTCCAGGAGCGCCTGCAGACTACGACCGGTTGGCACTTCCGAGGACGGCATGGAGGACTCCGATGGCTGAATGTGACGACGTTCACACGCCGGATCGCTTAGGGTTAGCGGTTGCTCCGGGTGGATGCTTTAGTCGCGCCTGGGCCGCCCCGGTGTGCAAGTGGAAGGCGGGCGAGTATGCTGTCTGCAGCGTCCCGCCCGGTCGGGATATGGCCAAGGAACAGCGGAGGTGAACGTCATGGCCGAGCGCAGTCAGCCGATCCACGTGGGCGCGCCTGACCCGGAGTTGAAGACCTCTCCCATCGTCGAGGAGCTCGACGAGGACTTCGACGCCATTGCTCAGGAGCTGAGCGAGGATCGGGTGTGCTTCTTCAACAGTACCTTGTACCGGGAAGGCGAGTTCGTGTGCAGCGGCAGCGAGCTGCTGCGCTGCGAACGCGGCGCCTGGGTGCGCGAGGGTGGCTGTGACCCGGACAACCCCTGAGGTCTCACCTGTCTGTGGCGTCGTACTCCGAGGCCCGTAAGGCCGTGCCACGCACCCGGTCCACGGGGTAGCGGCTCTCGTTGATTGCAATCTTCTCGTCCGCGGCCGCTAACAGGTCTACATCCAGGCGATCGGCAATGCGGACCAGGAATATGAAGATATCGGCGAGCTCCATCGCCACCTGGTGGTGCTTCTGCGGCTCCAGGGCGGCACTCTGCTCCTCGGTGAGCCACTGGAAGTGCTCCACCAGCTCGGCCGCCTCGGCGATCAGGGCCATGGAGAGGTTCTTCGGTGAATGGAACTGCTCCCAATGGCGTGCGGCGGCGAACTCCGCCAGCCGCAGGCGCAACCGCTCCAGTGCCTGCTCGGCCATGAATTCCGTCTCCTTCGGGTGCGGGGAGTGGGCACCTTAGCATGAACGGATCGCGCCGCGGAATGGGGCTGTCGCTCATCCTGCTGCTCGTTGCCGCGCCCTGCCCCGGTGCCGAAGTGGGCGGCGTGGTGGCATTCCACGCGGGACCGTTCGAGGGCCCCGCGACTCTGAGCATCAGTCTCGAGCCGGCCGCGGGCCAGTCCGCACCCCGCACTGCGGCCGAACGGCATCGCCTGGCGGTGATCGGGGGTGTCCTGCAGCCGTCGCACCTGGCGGTACACCGCGGTGACCGGATCCAGTTTGTTAATCACGATTCCATGCGGCACAGCCTGCGTGTCGTCGGCGGGGGCGCGGATGCGCGACTGGCGCTTGGGCGCGCCGGTGAACCGGAAGCCGCCGCGGAGCTGGGCCTGGAGCAGGGGTCAACGGTGCACGTGTTCTGCACGCTGCACCGCCAGCTCTATGGCCGGGTGGAGGTGCTGGAGGACGGCCACCTGCAGATGCTCCAGGCTCCGGGGGAGTTTCGCTTCACCGGGATCGCCGCCGGCACTTGGCGATTGCGGGTGGGCTCGGTCAGCGGCATCCTGCATGAACGGGAGGTGCTCGCCTTCACCGCCCCCCCCGCCATCGCGATCTCCATTCCCGCGCCGGCGGTGCAGATGAGGCCCGTGGCGGAGGGCTTTCGGTCGGACAGGGTGGAGGACCTGTTCCCCGCAACGCGGCCATGAACATCGAGCAGAAAAATACGCTCTTTGTGGTGCTGCTGGTGGCGGTGGTGCTGGTCAGTGTCGCCGCGATCTCCTTCTTCCTGGTTCGCCAGCATGTCGAGGAATACACCGAGGCCGAGCTGCAGCGGGCCCACGGGTTGTACGTGGACGCACAGAAGCAGGCGTTCGCGCGCCTGCAATTCACCGCGGAGGAACTCGCCGCCGATCCGGTGCTGCTCGCCTCGGTATTGACCGGCGACGCACCGACGCTGGCGCGTACACTGGCTGACGTGCTGCCGCGCACCGACGTGGCGCTGCTTGCCTACATCCCGGCCGCGGCCGGTGCCGATTCCGTGCTGAGGGCAAGCTCCCCGCAGCTGAGCACCCATCAGGTGCTTGCGGCACCCCACGTCCGTGCCCTGGTGCGGCGCAGCGCGGACGGCTCGCGCACCGAATACGGTCATGGGCTGATCCTGGACGTGCTATTGCGCGTGGTGGCACTGCCGATGCCCCATCCAGGCGGTGGGCGTCTGGGGGTGCTGCTGGTGGCGGAGCCGGTGGACGGTGGCGGCTTCGCGCGGCTGCAGGCGCTCGTCGGCGCGCGCGCGCTGCTGTATGCCGGGGGCGCCGTGGTGGGCGGCAGTCTGCAGCGCGTGGAGCCGTCGCCGCAAGAGCTGTTCGGTGCTCACGAGACCGATCCGGTGATGCTGCGCACGGCCGACGGCGAGTATCTGGGCAGGCGCTATCCTCTTCTCGCCCACAGCGGCGGGCCGCCGGTGGCGGAGCTCCTGGTGGCCATCTCCCGCGAAGCTCAATGGGCGCCCTATCGGAAATTGGCGCTGCATGCCGGCTACGCCGCTGTGCTGATTCTGTTGATCGCCGCGCTGGTGGGCATCTGGATCAGCCGGCACTGGTTGACCCTGCCGCTGAAGGGCTTGGTAAAAGTCACCGCGGCGATCGGTCGTGGGGAACTGGACGTACGGGTGCGAGAGCGGCGCGACGACGAATTGGGCGAGCTGGCGCGCGCCTTCAATCGCACCCTGGAGCGACTCAAGGCCTCCCAGACCCATGAAGTCCTTTCGCGCCAGCGCTTCCACGACTTCGCCGAGAGCAGCTCGGACTGGTTGTGGGAGACCGATACTGAGGGTCGCCTCACCTACGTGTCGCCCAATGTCGCCGCCTGTCTCGACGCGGTCTCCACCGAGCTGCTGGGCGGCAGCTTCGCCGACCTGTTTCCCGAAGACGATACCGGCGAGCTCATGACGCTGTTGGCGCCCGCCGGCGGCTTGGCACAACCGATCGAGGATTACGAGCTGTGGTGTACGAGCCGCCGGGGGATCCGCATGTGCCTGCGCCTGAACGGGGTGCCATACCTGGAACAGCGCACGTTCTGCGGTTTCCGCGGTTCGGCGCGGGACATCACCCGCGCCAAAAACCTGGAGAAGGATTTGGTGCGCCGTGCGAACTTCGATCAGCTCACGGGACTGCTGAACCGGCGCAAGTTCGCAGACGATCTGAAGCGCGAGATCGTGCGCGCCAAGCGCGAGGCGCAGAACGGCATGGTGTTGGTGATCGACCTCGACCACTTCAAGCTCATCAACGACACGGCAGGCCACGCCGCCGGTGACAGTCTCATCCAAGCCGTGGCGCAGATGTTGCGCGGCAAAGCCCGGGGCATGGACCTCGTGGCACGCCTGAGCGGCGATGAGTTCGCCGTCGCCTTGGTCAATGCGGACGCGGACCTGGCGCTGCGCCGGGCTGAGCAGATCGTCGTCGAGATCGCGGCCCTGCGCCTGCCCCACGGCGGGCGGGTGCTCACCACGACGGCGAGCGTGGGGTTGGTGAATTTTCCAGAGCATGGCGAAACCGTGGACGTGCTGCTGGCCAAGGCCGACAGTGCCATGTACGCCGCGAAGGACGGCGGGCGCAATCGGGTGGAACTGTATCGGGAATCCGAACACGAGCGGCGCAGTCGCGACGACCAACTGCGCTGGCGCGGCGAGCTGGAGGAGGTACTCAGCCAGGACCGTCTGCGTCTGGCGTTCCAGCCGATTCGCGCCACCCGCGATTCGGACGCGCCCATGCGCTATGAGGTGCTGGTGCGCATCGAGGGGCCGGACGGCAAGATCCATATGCCGGAGCGGTTCATTCGCACCGCTGAACAGTTCGGTCTGATCCGTCAGCTCGACGGCGCCATCGTACGCAAGGCCATCCGGGCCGTGGCCCGGGACCACGGCCAGGAACGCAACCACTTCTCCATCAACCTGTCCGGCCACTCGGTCGGAGACGAGTCCATCCTGGAGCTGATCGAGCAGGAGTTGGCCCACAGTGGCGTGGATCGCCGGCGCATCGTGTTCGAGATCACCGAGACCGCCGCCTGCCAGGACATGACCCGGGCCGCGGAGTTCATCGCCCGGGTTCAGGCCCTCGGCTGTCGGATCGCTCTGGATGACTTCGGCGTAGGCTTCTCGTCGTTCTCCTATCTGAAGCACCTCAAGGCTGACATCATCAAGATCGACGGCAGCTTCATCCGCGAGATCGTCACCAGCCATGAGGACCAGCTGTTCGTTAAAGCGCTGGTGGACGTCGCCCGAGGCATGGGCATGCAGACGGTGGCCGAGTTCGTGGAAAGCGCCGAGGCGCTGGCGTTGGTGACGCGGCTGGGGGTGGATTACGCCCAAGGGTATTACGTCGGTCGCCCGCAGCCCACCGCCCGGGTCGAGGTGAATTAGCTTGCGGTGATCCGCGGCCCCGACGGGCGCGATGTCATCCGCGCGCGGTCTGTGCCGGCGTCTACAGCCGCTTCCGCGGCGTGACGCCCGTCAGCCGCCCAGGCGCTCCCGGCCCCGCTGCACGGCCGCGCGCACCTGAGCCGGGGCAGTGCCGCCGAGGTGGTCGCGGGAGGCCACGGAGCCTTCCAGGGTGAGCACGCCGAACACATCGTCGTCGATGGCGTCAGAGAAGCCGCGGAGCTCGCCCAGGGACAGCTCACTGAGATCCCGGCCCTGCTCGGTGCCGAAGCGCACCGCCTTGCCCACCACCTCGTGGGCGTCGCGAAACGCCACCCCCTTGCGCACCAGATAATCGGCCAGATCGGTTGCGGTGGAGAAGCCTTGTCGGGCGGCGCGGCGCATATTGTCGCGCTTGGCGGCGATGGCGGGCACCATGTCGGCGAACGCCGTCAGGCAGGCCTTGACGGTATCGATGGTATCGAACAGCGGTTCCTTGTCTTCCTGGTTGTCCTTGTTGTAGGCCAGGGGCTGGCCCTTCATCAGGGTCAGCAGGGCGACCAGGTTACCGTGCACGCGCCCGCTCTTGCCCCGCACCAGCTCCGGCACGTCGGGGTTTTTCTTCTGGGGCATGATGGAGGAGCCGGTGCAGAAACGGTCCGGCAGCTCGATGAAGTCGAACTGGGCCGAGCTCCAAAGGATGAGCTCCTCGGAGAACCGCGACAGGTGAGTCATGATCAACGCCGCCGCAGCGCACAGCTCGATGGCGAAGTCGCGATCGGAGACCGCATCGAGGGAATTCTCCGCCAGGCGCTCGAAGCCAAGCTCCCGAGCGGTGAACGCCCGGTCGATGGGATAGCTGGTGCCGGCCAGGGCAGCGGCGCCCAGCGGCATGACGTTGACTCGCGTGCGGCAGTCGGCCAGGCGCTCGCGATCCCGCAGCAGCATTTCGAACCAGGCCAGCAGGTGGTGACCGAACGTCACCGGCTGGGCCACCTGCAGGTGGGTGAACCCCGGCATGATCGTATCGGCCTCGTTCTCGGCCAGGTTCAGCAGCCCCGTGCACAGGCGTTCGAGCACCGCGGTGATGGCGTCGATCTCCGCACGCACGTACATGCGGATGTCGGTCGCCACCTGGTCGTTGCGCGAACGCCCGGTGTGCAGCTTCTTGCCGGTGGCACCGATGCGCTCGGTGAGCCGCGCCTCGATGTTCATGTGGACGTCTTCGAGGGCCACCGACCAGGCGAAATCGCCGCGCTCGATATCGATGCGGATCTGCTCCAGGCCGGTGACGATGGCGTCGCGCTCGGTTTCGCTCAGCACGCCCACTGCCGCCAGCATACTGGCATGGGCCTTGGAGCCTTCGATGTCCCAGGCGTAGAGACGACGGTCGAAGCCGACCGACGCGGTGAACGTTTCCACGAAGGCATCGGTGGCCTCACTGAACCGACCCTTCCAAGGCTTGTCATTCTGGGGGGTGTCGCTCATGGGGAAGCACTTCGCAGTGCGGCGGTCGATGGCAGCGCAGTATATCAGGAAGCCGCGCCGCCCGCGGTCGGCGGGCAGCCGGCATCTGTATACTAATCAACTGCCCGCCGAGGCCGATATAACAACAGATGAACGCCTCCGCTGAATCCGTCGACGCTTCCGGCGCGCGCTCGTTCCTGCCCGATTTCTGCAGCATCCGTACGCTGCTGGTGGTGCTGATCGTGGCCGAGCTGCTGGCCATGGTGCTGGTGCTCGGTGCGCCGGCGCCCTGGGATCTGTTCTGGCAGGAGCTGGGCGTGCGCTCGCTGTTCATCCAGTGGGTGGCGCTCGCCAGCGTGGCCTCCCTGTGCTGGAGCCGCCCGTGGCTCGGGCGGCTCGATGACCGCGGCGCCGGATTGCTGAGCTATGGCATCGTGCTGGCGGTTACCGTACTGGTGAGCGCCGTGGCGCTGTGGGGCGGGCGCGCGGTGGGCTTGGACCCGGCCGGCGGCGATGCGCTCGCCTATGTGCTGCGCCACCTGGGGGTGAGCGCGGTGGTCGGTGCCGTGCTGCTGCGCTTTCTCTACCTCGGTCACCAGCAGCGTGCGCTGGTGCAGGCCCAGGCCGAGGCGCGCATCGAGGCGCTGCAGGCACGCATCCGGCCGCACTTTCTGTTCAACAGCATGAACACCATCGCCGCCTTGATCCGCAGCCGCCCCCAGCGGGCCGAGGCCGCAGTGGAGGACCTCGCCGATCTGTTTCGCGCCAGCCTGTCCGAGGCCCGCGGGCTGGTGCCCCTGCACCAGGAACTGGACATGGCGCGTCGCTACATGGCGCTGGAGGGGCTGCGCCTGGGGGAGCGCCTGCGGGTGCACTGGGATCTGGACCAGGTGCCCGGCGACGTGCTGCTCCCGCCCCTGGTGCTGCAGCCGCTGTTGGAGAACGCCATCTATCACGGGGTCGAACAGCTGCCAGGCGGCGGTGTCATCGGCGTGCACGGTCGCCTCACAGGCGAGCGCCTGTATCTGCAGGTGACCAATCCGGTGCCTCCGCGGTCGGAGCCGGCCTACCGGGGCAACCGCATGGCCCTGGACAACATCCGCGAGCGGCTGGGGCTCGCCTGCGGCCGCGGCGCGGGCGTGGCCGTGAAACTGGAGGCGCAGTGCTGTCGCGTCACCCTCACGCTGCCCCGAGGGGAGGCTCCGTGAAGGTCCTGATCGTGGATGACGAGACCCTGGCTCGGGAACGGCTGCGGGCGCTATTGGCGGAGCTGCCCGAGTGCCGGGTGGTGGGCGAGGCGGCGACCGGCCGCCAGGCCCTGGAGCAGGCCCAGGCGCAGGCGCCCGATGTGGTGCTCCTGGACATCCGCATGCCGGTCATGGACGGGCTCGAGGCGGCCCGCCACCTGAGCGGCTTTGCCCAGCCGCCGGCGGTCATCTTCACCACCGCCTATGATCGCCACGCCCTGGAGGCGTTCGAAATCGCCGCGCTGGACTATCTGCTCAAGCCGGTGCGCAAGGGCCGCCTTGAGCAGGCGCTGCGGCGGGCGCGCCGGCCCGAGCGGGTGAAGCTGCAGGGGCTGGAGTACGACAGCGGGGCCCGGACCCACATCTGCGCCCGCAGCCGCGGCGCCCTGCAGCTGGTGGCCGTGAACGATGTGGCCTACTTCTTGGCCGATCGGAAATACGTCACCGTGCGCCACACCGCTGGCGAGATTTTGATCGAGGAGTCGCTGCGCGCCCTGGAAGAGGAGTTCGGGGCGGCGTTCATGCGGATCCATCGCAACGCCCTGGTGGCAGTGCAGCGCCTGCAGGGTATCGAGCGGGATGGGGATGGGCGCCCCTTGGCCCGTCTGACGGACGTGGAAGAGCGCTTGGAGATCAGCCGTCGCCACCTACCCGAGGTGCGCCGGCAGCTGCGGGCCCGGGGCTGAGAGCCTCAGCGGGTCGGCTGCGCCCGTGCCAGGGGCCCGGCACCCTGGCGCCGGGCCGCGAGGGTTTCGCTGGCCTCCTCCAGAGCCGCTTCCACCAGGCCGCTGAACATCTCGACCGTGTTGATCCCGATCAGCCGCTCGGCCAGCTCCACGCCGTCGCCATCCACGAACAGCATCGTCGGGGTGACGAACACATCACGGCGGGTGGCGTAATCACCGGCATCGACGATTTTCCCCTGGAAGTCCCGCACCGCGACGCCGTCCAGCTCGATCTTGCGTATAATCACCCGGTCGTCGTAGTCGCCGCTGATCAGCATGGGGCGCAGGATGGCCGACTCCAGCAGCTCGCAGTAGCTGCAGTGGCTGGCGGTGAACACCAGCAGCAGCGGCAGGCCGCGCTGCTCGGCGAGTTGCCCCACGGCCTGCAGGTCGGCGGTGGTGGGCACCTGGACCGGGTCGCCCTGGACGCCACTGGCGGCGCTCAGCAGCACCACCAGGGCCAGAAACCAGCGGACGATCATGGCATCGGCTCCTTCCGCAGCCTTCCGGGCTGCCGGGGGAGATCAGTGTCGCACAGCGGCCGCAGTCGGCCAACCGGCCCGAGGTGGGGATATGCCGCCCCCGGAACCGGGAGGCCGCGGTCCAATCCCAGCAGGTACACGCACAATGGCCGAAAATCGCCTCCGAATCGCGACCCGCAAGAGCGCCCTGGCCCTTTGGCAAGCCAATCACGTGGCCGATCGCCTGCGCCAGGCCCACCCCGGACTGGCCGTGGAGCTGATGGCCATGACCACCCAGGGCGACCGGGTGCTGGACGCGCCCCTGGCCAAGGTCGGCGGTAAGGGACTGTTCGTCAAGGAGTTGGAGCAAGCCATGCTGGAGGGGCGCGCGGACGTGGCCGTGCATTCGATGAAGGATGTGCCGGCACAGCTGCCGCCCGGGCTCACCATGGCCGCGGTGCTTGAGCGCGAGGATCCTCGCGATGCCTTCGTCTCCGATCGGTGCCCCGATCTCGGGTCGTTGCCCGAAGGAGCCCGGGTCGGGACCTCCAGTCTGCGCCGGCGCTGCCAGCTGGCCGAGCTGCGCCCGGATCTGGAGATCCTCGATCTGCGGGGCAACGTCAATACCCGCCTGGAGAAGCTCGATTCCGGCGCTTTCGAGGCCATCATCCTGGCCTGCGCCGGGCTGCGCCGCCTGGGACTCGAGGCGCGCATCGCCGAGGCCCTGGCCACGGACGTGATGCTGCCGGCGGTCGGCCAGGGGGCCCTCGGCGTGGAGTGTCGTGACGACGACGACCGGGTGCTGGCGCTGCTCGCTCCCCTCGAGGACGGCGTCACCCGCACCCGCGTCACCGCCGAACGAGCCATGAACCGGCGCCTGGAGGGCGGCTGCCAAGTGCCCATCGCCGGCCATGGGGAGCTCGGACATGGCGTGCTGGTGCTGCGCGGCCTGGTGGGCCGACCGGATGGTCGCGAAGTGGTGCATGGGGTCATCAGCGGCCGTCCCGAGGACGCCGAGGAGCTCGGCGAGGTGCTGGCCGACGACCTCCTGAGTCGGGGCGCCGGCCGGATCCTGGCCGAGTTGTATGCCCATGGCTGACCTGCGCGCGGCGGCGCCCTAGGACGCAATGCAGGACGGTGGCAAGCGCGGTAGAGCCCTCGCCGGTGCGCGGGTGCTGGTGACCCGCCCAGAGCACCAGGCCGCGGGCCTGTGCGCGGGTATCGAGAACGCCGGCGGCCGCGCGATCCGGTTTCCATCCATCGCTATTCAGCCCATTGCGGATCCAGGCCCCGCCGCCCGGCATTTGGGCGCGCTTGGCGCCGGTGATCTGGCCGTGTTCGTGAGCGCCAACGCGGTGCGGCATGGACTCGCGCACCTCCGTCGGCCGCTGCCCGCCGGGGTGCAACTCGCCGCCGTTGGTCGCGCCACCGCGGAGGCGCTGGAGGGGGCCGGGCTGCCGGTGGCCCACACGCCGGAGCACGGGTTCGACAGCGAAGCCCTCCTGGCCATGGATCCGCTGCAGCAGGTGGCCGGGCGGCGGGTCGTTATCGTGCGCGGACAAGGCGGCCGGGAGCTGCTGGCAGAGACCCTGCGCCGGCGCGGCGCGACGGTCGACTACGCTGAAGTGTATCGGCGGGCGCTGCCCGCCGCGGACGTGCCGGCATTGCTGCACCGGTGGAAGGCGGGGGGCGTCGATGTGGTGGTCGTGACCAGCGCCGACGGCCTGCGCAATCTCGATGCGCTGCTGGGGGATGCGGGCCGCCCGCTGCTGCTGAGTACGCCTCTGGTTGTCATTGGCGAACGTATGCTACAAATGGCTCGGGCCATGGGCGTCTCCGCGCCAGTGTTGGTCAGCGATGCCAGCGATGCGGCCCTCGTGGATACCCTGATCCGCTGGCGACAAACCCCGAAGTGAACTGACAACTTCCATGGCAGACAACCGATCGAAGCCGCCGTCCGCGGACGAAGCGTCACCCGCTGCAACCCCCGCAGCTCCCAAATCCGCCGACCAGGACCGCTCCGCCACCGGCGAGGCGCCTCCCGGCGGCCGGGAACCGGGCAAGGCGAAGCCGGACACCGGGGGCGCGACCAGCACCTCGCCGGCAGCGAAGCCGCGTGAAACGCAGGCCGCGCGGTCTCCCGCCGAGGCGGCCTCTGGCGCGCCGACGCCCGCCTCCAAGCCGGCGCGGGGCGCCGGCGCTGCGGCACTGGCGGTGGCCGTCCTGGCGTTGCTGTTGACCATCGGCTTGGCCCTGGGTGGCGGTTATCTGTGGTGGATGCAGCAGCAGCTCGCCCTGCAGGTGCAGGAACAGGATCGGCGACTGAGCGCGGACGCCGAGCGCTTGGGGGCGGACCTGACTGGCCGTCTGGAGCGTCAGGAAGCGCAGCTCGCGCAGCTGGCCGAGCGTCAGCAGGCGCAGCTCGAGGAGGCGGCGGAGCGCCAACGGGAGCTCACCGCGGCCATGGACGAGATGCGTACCCTGGCGGGTCGGGGGCGCAACGACTGGGTGCTGGCGGAAGTGGAATATCTGCTGCGCATCGCCAATCGGCGGCTGCAGCTACAGCAGGACCCGGGTACCGCCATGGCCGCCCTGGGATTCGCCGACCGGCGCTTGCGGGAACTGGCCGATCCCGGGCTGCAGCCGGTGCGCACGCTCATCGCCCGCGAGGTGGCCCGGCTGGATGCCACTCCCCTGCCGGACCTGGACGGCCTTGCCGCCCGTCTCGCGAGTCTATCGGAGCAGGTGGACGACCTGGCGGTGCGCGCTGCCCGCCCGCCGGAGCGCACGCCGCCGTCGGCGGCCACCGGCAACGGGTCGCCGGTGGAGGATTGGCGCGCGGCCCTGGACCGGGCCGGCGAGGCGTTGCAGCGCCTGGTGGTGGTCCGGCGCCACGACCAGCCGGTGGAGCCGCTGCTCGGCGCGCAGGAGGAATTTGCAGCCCGCGAGGGGCTGCGGCTGCAGCTCGAAGCCGCTCGGCTGGCGCTGCTCGGCGAGGATCCGGAGCTGTACCGCAGCAGTCTCGCGGCGGCCGGTGACTGGCTCACGCGCTACTTCGTGGCCGAGGATGCGACTTATCGCAGCATGGCCGATACCCTGGGGCAGCTGGCCGAGGCGTCTGTGCGCACGGAGCTGCCGGACATCTCCGATTCCCTGCGGGAGCTGCGCGAGATCATGGCACGCCGGGACGCGGGTGAGGCCGCCGGGGCGCAGGCGCCGGCCGCCGACGCGCCTGTCCAGCCACGACCTGCCGACAATTCGCCCGCGGCGCCGCCCGCCGGGGGTGCATCCGCGGATGAACCACCGCCGGCGGCGTCCTCCGGCGGCGGCGGGTCCCCGCCATGAAGCTCCTGTTCGCCGCCCTGGCGGTGCTGGTCGGTGCCGTGCTCCTGGCCCTGCTGCTGCGGGAGGATCCAGGTTATGTGCTGATCAGCTACGACGTCTGGAGCCTCGAGAGCAGCCTGTCGCTGTTCGTACTCGCCATCGTGCTTGGCTACCTGCTGCTCTACGTGCTGGTGCGCACCCTTTCCGGCGCCTGTCGCCTCCCGGGGCGGGTGCGGGGCTGGCGCCGGCAGCGCCAGCGCGAGCGATCCCGCACGGCGTTGCAGCACGGCATGCTGGCCCTGGCGGAGGGCCACTGGAAGCAGGCCGAGCGGCGCCTGGTG
>Ga0209347_1001776_pt1 | contig 32165 bp, 36 predicted proteins | sample AutmiccommuBRH23_FD_187382 | JGI IMG/M metagenome (GOLD analysis project Ga0209347, IMG submission 187382) | Deep subsurface microbial communities from Mt. Terri, Switzerland - Autotrophic microbial communities BRH/23 (SPAdes) (version 2) | ecosystem: Environmental > Aquatic > Deep subsurface >...
TCTCAGAGTATCGCGCGCGTCTGTCCGGCGCGATACCTCTCCCAGCCATGCGCGCGCAGCTTGCAGGCGGGGCATTCGCCGCAGCCGTATCCCCAGTCGAAGCGGCGGCCCCTCTCGCCGAGATAGCAAGTGTGGGTTTCTTCGACGATAAGCCGCACCAGCGGTTCGCCGCCGAGCGATTGGGCCAGTCGCCAGGTCGCCGCCTTGTCGATCCACATCAGCGGCGTATGGATGGCGATGCCGCGGTCCATGCCGAGGCTGAGCGCCTGCGCCATGGCCCGGATGGTCTGGTCGCGGCAATCGGGATAGCCCGAATAGTCCGTTTCGCACATGCCGCCGACGAGATCGGCGATGCCGCGCCGATAGGCGAGCGCCGCGGCGAAGGTCAGAAACAGCAGATTGCGCCCCGGAACGAAGGTGTTGGGCAGGCCATCGGCGGCGAAGGCGATCTCGGCGTTGCGCGTCAGCGCCGTCTCGGAAATGGCGCCGAGCGCCTCGATCGAAATCGTGCGATCTTCGCCCAGCCGCTTGGCCCACAGCGGCGAGAGGCGAATAAGGCCGTCGCGCAACCCCGCTCGGCGCGAGAGCTCGACGCGATGGCGCTGGCCGTAATCGAATCCGACCGTCTCGACCCGGTCGTAGCGCGACAGCGCCCAGGCGAGGCAGGTGGTGGAATCCTGTCCGCCGGAAAACAGCACGAGCGCGGCGGCGGATTGAGTCGGTAGGTCGTTCGTCATCGCGACTAACTTAAATCATGGCGGCAAAGCTGCGAGCCGCCGCCGATATAAGCACATATCGGATAGATGAGACGGTGCCCTCACCAAGCGCGGCGAATTCCCCCATATCGAAACCCGGACCGAGGCCGACATGCTGCTCTATAATACGCCGCTCGCGCCCAATCCCAGGCGCGTCCGCATCTTTCTGGCTGAAAAGAACGTCACGCTGCCTCTTCGCGACGTCGACCTGATGGCGCATGAGCACAAGCAGGAGTCCTATGCGGCCCTCAATGCGCTGGAAGAAGTTCCGGCGCTGGTTCTCGACGACGGCGCGGTGCTCACCGAGTCCGTCGCCATCTGCCGCTACATCGAATCGCTCTACCCCGACCCGCCGCTCTTTGGACGGGATGGGCGCGAACAGGCCTTCGTCGAGATGTGGCAGCGCCGGGTGGAATTCCGCCTGTTCACGCCGGTGGGGCTCGCCTTTCGACACAGCCATCCGGCGCTGGCGCGGCTCGAATCGCCGCAGCTGCCACAATTGGCCGAACTCCAGCGGCCGCGCGCGCAACAGATGATGCGCTTTCTCGACCGAGAGCTGGCCTCGCGGCGCTACATCGCCTCCGACGACTTCACCATCGCCGACATCACCGCCATCGTCGCCATGGATCTGACCAAGCTCGGCCGGGTCGAGATTCCTCAAGATCTGCCGCATCTTTCGCGTTGGCGCGCGGAAGTCTCGACGCGTCCGAGCGTCGTTCCCTAATGACCCGGCGCGCATCCGGCAGGAAGCTCGAGGAGATTGCGGCGCGCATCCGCGGCTGCCGTGTTTGCGCGGAAACGCCCGACGGCGCAAAGCTGCCGCATGAGCCGCGCCCGGTGTTTCGCGTTTCGCCGACGGCGCGGCTTCTCCTGGCGAGCCAGGCGCCCGGCAATCTTGTCAATCAGACCGGCGTTCCCTTCAACGACCCTTCCGGCGCGCGGCTGCGCGACTGGATGGGCGTGGATCGCGAGACCTTCTACGACGTCTCGCGCATCGCCATCGCCCCGATGGGCTTTTGCTTTCCGGGAAACGATGCCGCGGGCGGCGACCTGCCGCCCCGTCCCGAGTGTCGCGCCCGCTGGCACGATTCGCTCTTCGCGGCGCTGCCGCAGATCGAGACGGTGATCGCGATCGGGCGCTATGCGCAGGCATATCATTTCGCGCGGCTTGGCCACGCTTTGCCGAGAAGCGCCAGCGTCTCGGAAATCGTCGCGCGCTGGCGCGAATTTCAGATCGCGAAGCCGCTGATCTTCCCCCTGCCCCATCCGTCCTGGCGCAACAGCGGCTGGCTGAAGCGTAATCCTTGGTTCGAAACGGAAGTCCTGCCGGCGCTGCGCGCCGAGGTCGCGCGTCTCGTCAAAACGTGAGACAAGGCGCCGTGACGAGAGTTCTCATCGGACATGGCGCGCACCGCGTCGAGATCGGCGACGATCTGCCCCTAACGCTGATCGCCGGCCCCTGCGCGCTTGAGAACGCGGACATGGGGCTCAAGATCGCCGGCGAACTCGCCCGGCTTGGCGAGCGGCTCAAGATGGGCGTCGTCTTCAAGGCGTCCTTCGACAAGGCGAACCGCACCAGCTGCGACGCGCCGCGCGGCGTCGGGCTTGAGGCCGCCCTGCCGATCTTCGCGCAAATCAGAGAAGAGACCGGCCTGCCGGTGACGACGGACGTGCATGAAGCCTGGCAATGCGCGTGCGTCGCGGAGGTCGTCGACCTGTTGCAGATCCCCGCCTTCCTGTGCCGCCAAACCGATCTCATCGTCGCGGCGGCGAAAACCGGACGCCCGGTCAATATCAAAAAGGGACAGTTTCTCGCGCCCTGGGACATGGTCCACGCCGTCGAGAAGGCGCGCGCGGCGGGCGACGGCGGCGTGCTCGTCACCGAACGCGGAACCAGCTTCGGCTATAATGCGCTTGTCGCCGACATGCGGGCGCTGCCGATGTTGAGGGAGACCGGCGCGCCCGTGATCTTCGACGCGACGCATGCCGTGCAGCAGCCGGGCGCGCAAGGGGCGTCGTCGGGCGGCGAACGGCATTTTGTTGCGACGCTCGCCCGCGCCGCCGTCGCCGTCGGCGTCGCCGCGCTTTTCATCGAGACGCATCCCGATCCGGGCGCGGCGATCTCGGACCGCGCGACGCAAATGCCGCTCGCGGCGTTGGAGACGATGCTCGCGGAGCTGATCGCGTTCGACCGGCTGGCGAAGTCTCCACGCTAAGTGGCTACGTAGTTCTTGCAGCCAGCGGATGATCGACAAGCGCGCGATCGATGGTGACGAGTCGCAACGCTTCGATCTTGCATTGTGCAAGCAACAAACGATCGAACGGATCGCGCGTGCGCGCCTCTGGTTCGACGGAGCAGAGCGCGTGCCGCGCATTGACTGAAATAAGTTCGACGCCCATCGTTTCGAGCAATTCTGGAAGCGCGGCGAGGTCGATCGCCAGTTCGAGCTTTCCCAGCCGCGATTTGATGGCGATCTCCCACAGGCTGGCGACGCTCGCCACAAACTCCGCCTCTGGATTTTCCAGCAGCGCCCTGACCCCCGCGTTGAAAGCGGCGATGCGTCTCTCGATTAAAGCGAGAAGAACATGCGTGTCGAGCAACAGCCTCATGCGTCGTCGGGCAATTGTCGGAGCAGAAAATCTTCAGGCAAAGGCGCGTCGAAATCCTCGGCGACGAAAGTGACGAGGGATTTAAGGCCGTGGCGCTTCTTGAATTCGTCCACGGCCTCAAGCCGCAGCCCGGTCTCGCGCCGATGCGGGACAAGATCGAAGGCCGGCCGCCCATTGCGCGTCACGACGATCGTCTCGCCCTTCTCAACCAGGCGAGCGAGTTCGGTAAGGCGGTTTTTTGCGTCTTTGATCGAGACCGTGGTCATCGCTAAATATGTAGCTACTTGTGGCCATAACGTCAACGACCTAACTCGCCTCCGCGTAGTCCGTCAGCCAGCCGACCGCGATGATGACAAGGCCCATGCCGGCGAAAAAGGCGAAGGCCGGCTTGACGCTAAAAATATCGGGAAGAAAAGCGATGGCGATGAGCGCGGGGCCGACGATCCTTTCGACCCAGCCATGAAGCGCGAAGGCCAATCGCCGAAAGACGCCGAGCGGAAATTTCGTCACGAGCGTCATAGCCAAATGCACGCCCGCAAGCAGCCAAGCGAGCTTCGCCGGCAGGCCGCCGAAGCCGAGCACCGCTGGCGCGGCCAGGAACATCAAAACCGTCAGATAATCCAGATAGCCATGCAGGCGCGGCGTGAGCGGTTTCATTGTGGTTTCTCCGCATTGGCGGCGCGGATCGGCCGCCGCGCCCTCGTTACCGCGCGTCGCAGTGGCGGTCTGTCATCCGCATTACAGATCGGCGGGTTTTTCTTTTGAGAGGGACTGCAGCGCGAGATGATTGACGCAGATGAGGTCGCGCCGATAGTCGAGCGCGCCGTCGCGCCGCAAATCATTCATGATCCGCGTCACCACAGGGCGGCTCGCATGGATAAGATCGGCGATGTCCTGCTGCGTGAGCCTGATCTCGAGCGAATAGCCATGCGGGCAAGGCGCGCCGAACGCCTGCGCAAGCTCCCCCAGCGTTTCGATCAGCCGCACGGCGACTGTCTTGGTTTGCCGGTCGATCAGCCTGCGCTCGGCGCGCTCCCGCGACGCCTCCAGGCCAGAGCTGAGGAAGCTTGAAAAGGACGGGCACGTCGCGATGAGACAATCCACGTCCGAGGGGGCGAACATCAGGACGCGCGCGTCGCCGATGGCGCTTGCGGCATGCGCCGACGCTCTTCCTGGCGAAACACGCCCGAAGAGATCGCCGGCCTTCGCGATGGCGAGCGTGATCTGCGCGCCGCTTTCGGCGACATGCGAAAGCCTGACGACGCCCCGCGTCAAGCAATAGAGAAAGCCCGGCGCTTCGCCTTGCCGGTACAGCGTTTCGCCGTCGGAGACGTCCGCTTCTCGCAGCGACGGCGCGCAGCGCCGCCACTCGGCGATGTTTTCTTCCGACAGCATGTGTCGCCCTGCAGTCCCGCCGGCTGCGCATTCTATCCAAAATCGAATCCGCGCGCGCGACCTCGCTCAAAGGCGGTCAATGTATGAACTTTCATAATTAAGCGATTACGGTTAAGACTCGATATTGCTCAGGCGGGCGAGATCATGGCGCTCAATCCATTTGACGACCAAGGAACAAATTTTAAAGCCAAGGCTACGGCGACATTTGCTCTCGTCATCGCCGCCAATTTCTTCGCCTGGACATGGGCGTGGACAGCCTTCTCCGATCAGCCGGGATTGATGGGCGCGGCGGTTCTGGCCTTCATGTTTGGTCTTCGGCACGCCTTCGACGCCGATCACATCGCCGCCATCGACAATGTCGTGCGCAAGCTGATGCAAGACGGCAAAACCCCCTATTCCGTCGGATTTTTCTTCTCGCTCGGACATTCCACCTTCGTCACGCTCGCGGCGGTCGCGATGGCCGCGACGGCTGTGGCGCTGCAGGGCGAGACGCATGAGGTTCAAAACCTGACCGGCGCCATCGGCACGACGATCTCCGCCCTGTTCCTCATCGTCATCGGCCTTGCGAATCTGTTCCTGCTCAGAGGCGTCTGGTCGGCGTACAACCGCGCCAGACTTGGCGAACCGGTTCTCGAAGAGGATCTCGACCGTCTGCTCAACGGGCGAGGCGTGTTCACCCGCGTCTTCCGCCCGCTGTTCCGCTTCGTTTCGCGCTCATGGCACATGTATGTCGTCGGCTTTCTCTTCGGGTTGGGCTTCGACACCGCGACGGAAATCGGCCTGCTTGGGATTTCGGCGGCGCAGGCCGCGCAAGGCATGTCCTTTTCGACGATTCTGGTGTTTCCGGCCTTGTTCACCGCCGGCATGACGTTGATGGACACCGCCGACAGCCTGGTGATGACCGGCGCCTATGGCTGGGCGTTCGACGATCCGCTGAGGAAACTTTGGTACAATCTGGTCATGACCGCGATGTCGGTGATCGTCGCGCTGTTCGTTGGCGGCGTCGAAGCGCTCGGGCTGATCGGCGATAAGCTCGGCTTTGAAAGCGGATTTTGGCGCCTTGTGGAGAGTCTCAACGGCAATCTCGCCGATTTCGGCTTTGCGATCGCCGCCATCCTGATCGCAAGCTGGATCGTTTCGGTGCTGATCTATCGGACCAAGGGGCCGGCGGAGGCCTATCGCGGCCCGCTCAGGATCGGCTGGCGCTCGCAGCGCGAGGCGCCGTGAATTCCAAAACGCCCGGCATCTGCGTCTTCTTGCCGATCAGGAAAAAAGAGCGCGCCGCCTCTTTGCCTTTCAATTCGACCGTCCCGCCATCGACGAACATATAATCGTCGCTAAGACGCACTTTCACCGCTTCGGAGACGTGAATCTTGTCGGGCTGGCCCGTGGACTCGAAGCGGCTGGCGACATTCACGACGTCGCCCCACAGATCATAGGAGAATCGCTTTCTGCCGACGACGCCGGCGGCCACCGTGCCGGTGTGCACCCCCATGCGCATTTGCAGCGGGTAAGAGAGCCCTTCCGCGAAGCTCGTTACGAAATTTTGAGCGTCTAGAGCGAAGTCGGCGATATGCTGACAGTGCAACGGGTCCCGGTTCGGCACCCCGCCGACGACCATATAGCTGTCGCCGATCGTCTTGATCTTTTCGACGCCGTGCTTTTCGACAAGCTCGTCGAATTTCTCGAATAGCGCGTTGAGCATATTGACGGTGGCGTGCGGTCCAAGCTTTGCCGAGAGCCCGGTAAATCCGACGATGTCGGAAAAAAAGACCGTCACTTCGGGAAACACTTCGGCGATTGTCTCTTCGCCGCCACGCAATCTTGCGGCAATCGCCGCAGGAAGAATGTTGTGAAGCAGTTTTTCCGAGCGGGCGCGTTCGATCTCCAGGTCCGAGAGGGCTTTGCCTGAAAGCTTGATCCTGTCTTCGAGTTTGTCGAAGGCGGCGTTCAGATTTTCGGCCATCGTGTTGATGGTGGTCGCGAGTTCGGTGATTTCGTCGCTTCCCGAAACCGAGGCTCGAGCCGCCAGATTTCCGGAGCCAAAATCGCGCACGACGGCCATGAGCTGCGACGCTCGAACCGCGAAGCGACGCCACAAGAACACGAGAGACAAAATGACCAGTCCGAATAAGCCGATATTTATGTAGGTGTTGGCCGCAAACAACTGGTGGGTGAACGCTTGTTGTCGAGAGATCTGCGCGGCGTATCTCCGGCGAACCAGATCCTGCATCTGCGAGATTCTCAGGGCCAAATCGCCGTTGAGCTTGCGGTAATCGTCGCTGAACAACAGCTTTGTCGCAAGAGCGCGATCCGGCTTGCCCTTGCGGGAAAAGGCGCCCGAGCCGTTGTCGAATTCGCCGTCGACCGCATGCAACGCGGCGCGTTCGATCGCGACTACTCTTTCCAGATAGCCTCGCGCTTCGGCGAGCTTATTCAATTCCTGCGCGGTGATATTCTGGCTCAGGAAGCGATCTTCAATGGAAACGGCGCCCTCGCTTTTCTTCTCGGGCGGCGGAATAATTCCGCCATTCACCAAATCCCAGTAACCGAAATTATAGTCCTTCGGACGAGCGACTTCGCCGTTCAGAATAGCTCCGATAATATTATACCACTCGACTCTTCTGCGATCGTTGTCGGAGATGTAGCCTCGCGCAAAGCGAGTCTGCCACTGCGAGGAGAACACCAAATCTTCTGCAAGCGTGGTCAATGAGTCCAGTTGGTGATGCGACGTCTCCAGATCCCGTTGAGCCTTTTCCAGGAAAACGCCCAACGCCAGATTGCCGCCGGCCAAGGCGACGAGCAGCAAGAAAAAAATCGAGAAAAACGTCCGAAGCTTCATGTTTCGGGCCCCGCGATCGGACGGTCTTTTGGTCGGAAGACCACAAAGCCCATAGGTAGTTGATTTATTAGCGGGCGCACAAGGGCGTGACTCTAGCCTCGACCGCGATAGGGCGGCACGCCCTGGTCCGGAAGCCACAGCCCTTCGGGCGGCGCGCCGGTCTGCCAGAAGACGTCGATCGGCATGCCGCCGCGCGGATACCAATAGCCGCCGATGCGCAGCCATTTGGGCGCCATCGCCGCGACGAGATCGCGCGCGATCCGCAGCGTGCAGTCCTCATGAAAAGCGCCGTGGTTCCGGAAGCTTCCGAGATACAGCTTCAGGGACTTCGATTCGACCAGCCATTCGGCCGGGACATAGTCGATGACGATATGCGCGAAATCCGGCTGTCCCGTCACCGGGCAGAGCGACGTGAACTCGGGCGCGGTGAACCGCACGAGATAGGCCGCGTCCGTGTGCGGATTGGGCACGAGGTCGAGTTCCGCCTCGTCCGGCGAAGCCGGCGGCGCGGCCTGTCGGCCGAGGAGCGCGGCGCCCTTATGCGTCTTGGTCATGCGCGTAACAAAGACGCGATCGCCCGCGCGTCAAGCGCCAAGGCCGCTCACGGATCGCGCGAATCTGGACATTCGCCCGCGCGCAAGGTGATCGGATGCGCGGACATCCAGCCGGAGAGAAAGCGATTTTCGGGGCTCTCCAGCGCCTTCAACATCTCCACGCGCACGATTTCGAGCCATTTCTCGCGCCTGTCCTGCGTGTTCATCTCCGCCGGCACGCCGAGGTCGATGGCTTTCACCGCGAATTGGTAGGGCATGGTGTTCCAAAAGGCCACGCCGCCGCGTTCGAGCATCGCCGGGCCGTCCTTTTCCGGCATATGCGCGATCCGCTCCTGTTCGGCGATCGGCACGACGCCCGGCGCCCCGCTGTTCGGCGCGACGATGGCGACGCCATTGCGGTAAAAGCGGTTCTGCGTCACGCCCTTGCGCGCCGCGATCAGATTGCCGCCGACGACAAATGTGACGCCCGTGCTGCCGAGCGCGCATTTCAACGTCCGATCGAAACAATGAGCTGAGCCGGCCATGAGCGCGCCGCAGCCGGTTTCGACCCAGCGCGCCAGAGTTTCCGGCTTAACGTCGAGCACATAGGCGAGGCCGGGCATATCCTCTTGCTGATATTCGCACCGCTGCACGAGATTGGCCGGCCAGCCGAGGAAATCTTCCTGAACCGGCGCGCAATTGGCGCGCATGGGCGATTTCTCCAAAGTCTCCTTGGCGGCGGCGATATGCTCCGGCGTCTGGGCGGGCGCGATGGTCGGCGCGAAAAACGCCACGCACAGGCAAAAAAAGGCGACGCGTCGCGAAAAGCGTGTTTCCATGAGTGCCATCCCAATCTCCCGGCGATTCCGGTCGCGTTCGGCGGCGACGCCCGCGTCTGATCGAGCCGAAGGATAGGGAGGGACCGTCTCCCGTCAATTGATTTCGCCGGCGCGCGGGCGCCGCGCCGCAGCAGTCCGCCCGCAAAAATCGCGCGCCCGACACGAGGGCATTTTACGCCGAGGCTTTTCCGGACGGCGCAATAGGTCTAAGAAGTCGCGCCGCTCCGCGCCGCATCATACAGAGGCACCCATGACCGAGATCGTCGACATCCACGCCCGCGAAATTCTCGATTCCCGCGGGAATCCCACCGTCGAGGTCGAAGTTACGCTGGAGGACGGCTCGTCGGGCCGGGCGGCCGTTCCGTCGGGCGCCTCGACCGGCGCGCATGAAGCGGCGGAAAAGCGGGACGGCGACAAGGCCCGCTATCTCGGCAAGGGCGTGCTGGCGGCGGTCGACAACGTCAACGACGAAATCGCCGGGGCGCTGCTCGGCTTCGAGGCCGAGGACCAGGTCGCCATCGACGAGGCGATGATCCAGCTCGACGGCACGCCGAACAAGGCCCGGCTCGGCGCCAACGCCATCCTTGGCGCTTCGCTCGCCGTCGCCAAGGCGGCGGCCGAGGCGACCGCCCTGCCGCTCTATCGCTACGTGGGCGGCGTGCAGGCGCGGGTGCTGCCGACGCCGATGATGAACATCGTCAATGGCGGCGTCCACGCCGACAATCCGATCGACTTCCAGGAATTCATGATCATGCCGACCGGCGCGCCGAATGTGCGCGAGGCCATCCGCTGGGGTTCGGAGATTTTCCACACCCTCAAAGCGGCGCTGAAGCAAGCCGGCCTCAGCACGTCGGTCGGCGACGAAGGCGGCTTCGCCCCCAATCTTCCCTCCGCCGAAGCGGCGCTCGACTTCATCATGAAGGCGATCGAAACGGCGGGCTTCACGCCGGGCGTCGACGTGCATCTGGCGTCAGACTGCGCGGCCACGGAGTTCTTCAAGGACGGCAAATATGTCTACGACGGCGAAGGCGTGACGCGCTCGATCGACGAGCAGGTCGACTATCTCGCCAAGCTCGCCGGCGCCTATCCGATCGTGTCGATCGAGGACGGCATGGCCGAAGACGATTGGGAGGGCTGGAAAAAGCTCACCGACGCGCTCGGCAAGAAGGTGCAGCTCGTCGGCGACGATCTTTTCGTCACCAATGTCGTGCGCCTCAATGAGGGCATCAAGATGGGCGTCGCCAATTCGCTGCTCGTCAAGGTCAATCAGATCGGCACGCTGACCGAGACGCTCGCCTCGGTCGAGACCGCGCATCGCGCCGGCTACACCACCGTCTTCTCGCATCGCTCCGGCGAGACCGAGGATTCGACCATCGCCGATCTCGTCGTCGCGACCAACAGCGGCCAGATCAAAACCGGCTCGCTCGCCCGTTCCGACCGCACCGCCAAATACAACCAGCTCATCCGCATCGAGGAAGAGCTGGGCGATGCGGCGATCTACGCCGGCAAAAGCGCGCTGAAGGCGCTGGCGTAGCGCAAAGCGCTCACCGGGCGTCGGCAGTTCGGCAGTCGGCAGTCGGTTCACCCTATTGCCGACTGCCTACTGCCGATTGCCGAAACATGGAAAAAACCTTTACTCCCGCCTCGATTGAATCGCGCATCCGCGACGCGTGGGAAGAGGCGGGCGCCTTTCGCGCCGGCCGGCCCGAACGCGCCGGGGCAAGCCCCTATTCCATCGTCATTCCGCCGCCCAACGTCACCGGCAGCCTGCATATGGGCCATGCGCTCAACAATACGCTGCAGGACATTCTGGTGCGCTACCGGCGCATGAAGGGCGACGACGTGCTCTGGCAGCCGGGCACCGACCATGCCGGCATCGCCACGCAAATGGTCGTCGAGCGCCAGCTGATGGAGCGCCAGGAGCATCGCCGCGAACTCGGACGCGAGAAATTCGTCGAGCGCGTGTGGGAATGGAAAGCGGAGTCGGGCGGCAAGATCGTCGAGCAGCTGAAGCGGCTCGGCGCCAGCTGCGACTGGTCGCGCGAGCGATTCACGCTCGATGAAGGCCTTTCGCGCGCGGTGGTGAAGGTTTTCGTTCAGCTCTATCGCGACGGCCTGCTCTACAAGGACAAGCGTCTCGTCAATTGGGACCCGGCGCTGCACACGGCGATCTCCGATCTCGAAGTGCATCAGGTCGAAGTGAAGGGCCATTTGTGGCGCTTCAAATATCCGATCGTCGACGACGCCAGAAAAGAGACCGGCGCGTTCATCGTCGTCGCGACGACGCGCCCGGAGACGATGCTCGGCGACACCGCTGTCGCCGTGCATCCGGAAGACGATCGGTACAAGGCGCTGGTCGGCAAGCGCGTCCGTCTTCCCTTGGTCGGCAGGCTGATCCCGATCGTCGCCGATGACTATTCCGATCCCGAGAAGGGCACCGGCGCGGTGAAGATCACGCCGGCGCATGACTTCAACGATTTCGAGGTCGGCAAGCGGCACGGGTTGCGGCTTGTCAATGTCCTCGACGCGCAGGCGCAGATGACGCTTGCCGCCAACGCCGATTTCCATGAAGGCGTCGAGCCTTCGCCCGAGCTTGCGGCCACGGTTTCCACGCTCGACGCGCTCGACCGCTTCGCGGCGCGAAAGCGCGTTGTCGAACTGATGGAGGAGCGCGGACTACTCGATGGGATCGATGACCACAAACACATGGTCCCGCACGGTGATCGTTCGCATGCGGTGCTGGAGCCGCGCCTCACCGACCAATGGTATGTGGACGCCAAAACTCTCGCACAGCCGGCGCTCAAGGCGGTACGCGACGGCAAGACGGTCTTCGTGCCGAAGAATTGGGAGAAGACCTATTTCGAATGGCTCGAAAACATTCAGCCCTGGTGCGTGTCGCGCCAGCTCTGGTGGGGCCATCGCATCCCGGCATGGTACGGTGGAAATCTCCTTGGCGACAGCACCGAAGCAAGGCTGAAAAATCCCGAAGTTTTCGTTGCATTGAACGAAGCCGAAGCATCGCATTTAGCTCGGCAGAAATACGGCCGTGAAATTCGGGTGCTACCGTCGCGCCCGACTGATGATGAATTACACTCGATCTATAAGAAAATCATCGACGATGAGGTGCGGAATGGCGTCCCGGGTTGGGAGCCCATCTGGCGCGACGAAGACGTTCTCGACACCTGGTTCTCTTCCGCGCTCTGGCCTTTCTCGACGCTCGGCTGGCCGGAGCAGACGCCGGAGCTCGCGCGCTATTATCCGACGAGCGCCCTCGTCACCGGCTTCGATATTATCTTCTTCTGGGTCGCCCGCATGATGATGATGGGCCTTCACTTCATGGGCGAGGTTCCCTTCCGCGACGTCTATATCCACGCGCTCGTCCGCGACGAGAAGGGCGCGAAAATGTCGAAGTCGAAGGGCAATGTCATCGACCCGCTGCACCTCATCGACGACTATGGCGCCGACGCGCTGCGCTTCACGCTGGCGGCGATGGCCGCGCAGGGCCGCGACATCAAGCTCGCGACGCAGCGCGTCGAAGGCTATCGCAATTTCGCGACCAAGCTGTGGAACGCCTCGCGCTTCGCGGAAATCAACGGCTGCGCGCGCGTCGAAAATTACGATCCGCGCGCCAACAGAATTACGCTGAACCGCTGGATCGTCGGCGAGGCGGCGCGCACGGTCGCGGAGGTGAGCGCGGCGATCGACGCCTATCGCTTCAACGACGCGGCGAACGGCGTCTATCGCTTTGTCTGGAGCGTCTTCTGCGACTGGTATGTCGAACTCGCCAAGCCGCTGCTGCAAGGCGCCGACGGCGCGCAAAAGGACGAAACGCGCGCGACCACGAGCTTCGTTCTCGACCAGATCTATGCGCTGCTGCATCCCTTCATGCCCTTCCTCACCGAGGAACTGTGGGCGATCAAGGGCGCGGACGGTCCCAAACGCGAGACGATGCTGGCGCTCGCCTCATGGCCCTCGCTCGAAGGACTCGAAGATGCGGAGGCCGAAAGCGAAATCGGCTGGGTCGTCGACCTCATTTCCGAAGTGCGCTCGCTGCGCGCGGAGATGAACCTTGCCAGCGAGACCGAATTGCTGCTGATCGGCGCCGATGACGCGCTTAAGGCGCGCGCGACGCGCTGGGACGAGACGATCAGAAAGCTGGCGCGCCTCTCGCAAATCGGCTTCGCCGAGACGGCGCCAAAGAGCAGCGCGCAAATCATCGTGCGCGGCGGCGTCGCCGCCATGCCGCTCGAAGGCGTGATCGATCTTAGCGCCGAGCGGGCGCGCCTGGCGAAGGAGATGGCCAAGCTCGACGGCGAGGTGAAGAAGCTCGACGCCAAGCTCGCCAATGCGGGCTTCCTCGCCAAGGCCGAAGAAGAGGTGATCGAAGAACACCGCGAACGTCGTCAAGACACGGCGGCGCGCGTCGAAAAGCTCAACGCCGCGCTTGCGCGGCTGAGCTAGCGATCGGCTTTCTCGACGACCCCGACGATCGGCCCCATCGCCGGCACGAAGCGATCATGACGCGAGAGAGATGGCGCGTAGAACGCCGAAGCGGCGCCGCCGTCGAGAAACAACGCGTTTTGGCAGCGCAGGCGATCGCGAAACAGCAGCGCGAACTCGTAAAACGTCACCGGCCGGTTGGAGATGGCGAAGCGCACGACATGGCCGTCCTGGACGCAGACGCCGTTGCGAAACTTCCGCGAATTGCCGTCCTCATGAATGCGGGGATGTATCCGCCCGCCGATGACGAGCATCGGTCCGGACTGCGTCGCGAATCGCGGCCGCTGGCGGCTCTTCAGAAAGCGCGCCGTTTCGGCGACGCCGGCGCGCGGCCCGTCGATCCAAAAGACGCCATTGGGCTTCATGTGAAAATTTCCGGGTCCGCGGCGCGTATTGGCGGCTTTGAGCGAGCGGCCTTTCTCGACATAAAGGCCGACCGGCGCGCGATCCTCCGCATACATGCCGGCGTTCATGGCGAAGACAAGCGTTTCGCCCTTGCCGGCGAGTTCGCTGGCGAGGCGCGAGAAGGCGCCATAGGTCTCTCCCGCCTCGTCGCGCAGAAACAGCCTTATGTCATTCTTGCGCGCGTCGAAGTCGCACACCGCATAGGCGGCGTCATTCACTTCGACTTCCGCGCAAGGGGCGGCGCTTGCGCTTGCAGGACGCGCCAGGAGCGCAAGTAAAGCTCCCGCCAGCATCCGCAGGAAGTTTGAGCGCGCGTGCTTCTTCCGTGCCGTTTCGAGCAACAGAGCCTCCTTTCCTCGCCTAAACGCAGTGTCCTTCTCTCTGGATTCCTTGTCGCGCGCTTTGCGCGCGTCGGGAAGGCATCCGCAGGTCAGGCGTTCTGGCCTCCAATTTGAAACGCCGCCGCTGCACGTCTAGATAAGCGATACCGCGAAAGCGCGAAATCCGCGAGCGGGCTGGGAGAGCCGATTGCCCCATTCCATCATTGAAGCCGTCGAGGCCGTCGCTAGAGGCGAGATCGTCGTCGTCACCGATGACGACGATCGCGAAAACGAAGGCGATCTCGTCGTCGCCGCGCCGCTGTGCACGCCCGAGAAAATGGCGTTCATCATCCGCCATACGAGCGGAATCGTCTGCGCGCCGCTGACGATCGAGGAGGCGCGCCGTCTCAATCTCGCGCCGATGGTCGCCGAAAACGACGCGCCGCTGGCGACGGCCTTCACCGTCTCGGTCGACGCCCGCCACGGCCTCACCACCGGCATTTCCGCCGAGCAGCGCTGCAATACGGTGCGCGCGCTCGCCAACGGCAACATGGGCGCGGCCGATTTCGTGCGCCCCGGCCATGTCTTTCCGCTGATCGCCAAGGACGGCGGCGTGCTGATGCGCTCCGGACATACGGAAGCCGCCGTAGATCTCTGCAAGCTCGCCGGCCTGCCGCCGGTCGGCGTCATTTGCGAACTCGCCAATGACGACGGCACGGTGATGACCGGCGGCCAGATCGAGACATTCGCGCAAGCGCATAATCTCAAACTCGTGTCGGTTTCCGACCTCATCGCGTTCCGGCAGGCGCGCGAGAAACTCGTCGAGCGCGTCGCCAGCTTTCCCGTCGCCACCGCGGCCGGGGAGATGATCGGCCATGCCTATGTGACGCCGTTCGACAGCGTCCAGCATTTCGCCTTCGTGCTCGGCGCGATCGGCGACGGCCGCGACGTGCCGACGCGCCTGCATCGCGCCGATATTCTGGCTGACGTGTTCGGCGGCGCCGACACCATCAAGAAGACGCTGCATCGCTTTGCGCGCGAAGGGCGCGGCGTGCTCGTCTATCTGCGCGACGGCGCGGCGGGCGTCCCAGCGAATATCGTCGGGCGCCAAGGAGCCCAGGAGGAAAACGCCGAGGAAACGCGCAAGCGGCAATGGCTCGACGTCGGTCTCGGCGCGCAGATTTTGAAGGATCTGGGCGTCTCGTCGATCCGGCTGCGGTCCTCGTCGTCAAAGCCCCGCGCCTTTGTCGGCCTCTCGGGCTTTGGCATCGAGATCACGACGGTGGAGCCGGTGGAATAAGCGGCTTCCGGCGCCGCCGCCAAACAATGAGTGCGAAGCCGAGAATGAAGAGAGACGCCGCGCCGACGAGGAGATAATCGGAGTCCGCGGAGGCGATGACGAAGAAGTTATGCTCGCCGCGATATGTCGCGCCGTCAGCCGTTCGCGCGACGACCGCGATGATATATTTTCCGTCTTCGACGAAATCATGCTCGAAACTTACCGGCGCGCCGGCGCGCGAACGCTCGCCTTGGAGCAGTTGCGGCGGTTTCAACTCGTTCTTGCCCCAGGAGAGCGCGACGTCGATGTCCGGATTTTGCGAAGCCGCAGCCGCATCCGCCCGACTTTGACCGATGAGCGCCACGGTCAAGCGCGTCCGCCCGAAACTCGGAATTTCCCGATAGAAACGTTCGCCGTCGCTCTTCTGAGTCGCAAAGAACTGAAACTTGTACGGGCCGACCTCGAAGCGGCCTGCGCACACGCCTTCGACGCAGTCGGAGTCCCCTGCCCTGGCGCCGCCCGCGACGCCTGCGGCGAAAAGGATGAGGAAGAGCGTCCTTCTGAGCATTCTCGGTCCTCCCACGATTGCAGTCGCCCCGCGATCATCCCGACGCGCGCGATGGGGAATCCAGAAGGAATGACAGGCCGACGTCCTACTTGGCGCGCGGATGCGCCGAGCGATAGGCGTCGAGGAGCCGCGTCTTATCGACGGCGGTATAAATCTGCGTCGTCGACAGCGAGGCGTGGCCGAGCAATTCCTGGATCGTGCGCAGATCGCCGCCGCGCCCGAGAAGATGCGTGGCGAAGGAATGGCGCAGCGCGTGCGGCGTCGCGCTGTCCGGCAGGCCGAGCGCCCCGCGCAGGCGCTGGACCGCAAGCTGGACGATGCGCGGCGACAGCGGCCCCCCGCGCGCGCCGACAAACAGCGGACCGCCTGCAAGATCGTAGGGACAGAGCGCGAGATAGGCTTCGATCGCCGAACGCACCGGCGCGATCACCGGCACGGTCCGGCTCTTGCCGCCTTTTCCCAGGATCGTGACCCGATCGGCGGCGCCGACAGGCGCCTCGTCGCGCGCGATCGACAGCGCCTCGGAAATTCGCAGTCCGGCGCCATAGAGCAGCGCCAGCACGGCGGCGTCGCGGGCGATGGCCCAAGGCTCGCGCGCCTCGCCCGCGCGCTGTCCGGGGTCCACAATGTCGCGAGCGTCGGGCACGGTGAGCGCCTTGGGCAGGCTGTGCGGGCGCTTGGGCGGACGCACGGCGCCGAAGACGTCGGTGCGAGCGAGGCCCTTCTTCTCAATGAACCGCAGAAAATTGCGCACCGCGGCCAGCGCCCGCAGCAGCGAGCGGCTCTCCAGCCCGTCGCGGCGACGCTTGGCGAGATAGGCGCGCAGATCCGCCGGCTGTAGAGACTTGAGCGCCCCGGCGTCAGGCGGCGCGCCGAAATGCTCCGTCAGAAAGCCCAGAAAAGCCGCGAGGTCGCGGCCGTAGGCCGAGACCGTATGGGGAGAGGCGCGCCGCTCGCCGGCGAGATAGCGCAGCCATAAGGCCGCTTCCCCGGCGATCGCCGGCGCCGCCTGAAAATAGGAAGCGTCGGGAAGCGGTTTCTGTCGGGGCGCGCCGAGGGACAAGTTACGCATAAGCGCGACCATCGCCCAGGAAAATGAACAAACGCCGTAGGGGGCGGTTACTGTCCGGCCTTGATCTCAGCCTTCGCCTTGGTCAGCATTTCGTCCATGGTGCGACGAATTTGATGCTCGGACTGATTGACTCCGGCCGCCTCGAAATCCTTCTTGACCAAAGCCACCACCCGCTCATCGGCGTCGGCGGCGACTTCCGCCGCGACCAAGGCGTCCGCATAGGCCTGCGCCTCGGCGCCGGTTTTCCCGAGCTTTTCCGCCGCCCAGAGGCCAAGCAGCTTGTTGCGGCGCGCCTCGGCGCGAAACTGCAGTTCCTCTTCGTGGACAAAGCGTTTCTCGAAGGAATCTTCGCGCTGGTCGAACGTGCTCATGTCCATCCTCGGCCGGGTTGTTCTTTAGCTCGGGCGCGGCGAGTCGAGCGCCGCATCGGCGTTGGCCCGATATAGGCGCATTCGCGCGCAAAGCCAATGGCGGAAAGCGCGATCTTGGCCGCGGCGAAACCGCCCAACGTCTGGCGCAGGCCCTGACATCGCCGCGCGCCGGACGGATTGTCAAAATTCGCGACGCTACGGCTATTTGAAGCGTAGAGTATTCCGTCCGGCGATCGGACGAGCAGGAGCGCTTCATGAAGAAATTTGCACTCGCCGTTTCATTCGCCTTAGCCTTCGCCAGCCCGGCCCTCGCGCAGAAAATGACGAGCGACGACCTCAAATGGATCAATCAATGCATCAGCGACAACAAGGACGAGGAAGGCGGAACGCCCGCCATTATCCGCGCCTATTGCATGTGCATGAATGAAAAGATGGACGACGACGAAACCCGGTCCGTCACCCAATGGGAAAAGGCCAATCCTGAAGCCCGCAAGGACTGCGAGAAACAGGCCGGCTGGAAGTAAACGCCGCTCCTGTTTCCTCCATTGTTGTCGGACCTAAATCCGGCCCGAGCGCCGTCAAACGCGCCTTGAACGTCGCAGGAGCGATCGGCCCTATCGGAAAAATCGGCGACGGGATGCTCAAATTGCGGGCGCCGGCGCGTGCGAAAGGAACGTCAGGGCGACGGCATTGCCGAGCCGCCGCCCTCTCAGTCTCATTGTATCATCTTTCCCTTTGCGATAGAGTGCGGTGTCGGCTTGTCACTAGCCGCCAAAGACGCTAGACCGCCGTTATCTCCGGCCCGGGCGCCTGCCCGCCGCCGCTCCCTGAGGCCCGCGCCCGGAACGGGCGGCTGTATGCGGACACGACTTCGGAGGAGCCAAACCCGTCCCATGGATTTTCTCAAGCCCCGGTTGATCCCGATGAACCGCCGACGCCGCATCTACGAGGGCAAGGCCAAGGTCCTCTATGAGGGCCCGGAGCCCGGCACTTTGATTCAGCACTTCAAGGATGACGCCACCGCGTTCAACGCGAAGAAGCACGAGGTGATCGACGGCAAGGGCGTGCTCAACAACCGCATCTCCGAATATATTTTCCAGCATTTGAACAGCATCGGCGTGCCGACGCACTTCATCCGCCGGCTGAACATGCGCGAGCAGCTCATCCGCGAGGTTGAGATCGTCCCGCTCGAAGTCGTCGTGCGCAATGTCGCGGCGGGCTCGCTCGCCAAGCGGCTCGGCATGGAAGAAGGCACGCAGCTGCCCCGCTCCATCATCGAATTCTACTATAAGAACGACGCGCTCGACGACCCGATGGTGTCGGAAGAGCACATCACCGCCTTCGGCTGGGCGACGCCGCAGGAGATCGACGACATCATGGCGCTCGCCATCCGCGTCAACGATTTCCTCTCCGGGCTGTTTCTCGGGGTCGGCATTCGCCTCGTCGACTTCAAGCTGGAGTGCGGCCGGCTCTGGGAAGGCGACATGATGCGGATCGTCGTCGCCGACGAGATTTCGCCGGACAGCTGCCGGCTGTGGGACATGAAGTCGAACGACAAGCTCGATAAGGACCGCTTCCGCCGCGACCTCGGCGGGCTGGTCGAGGCCTATACCGAGGTCGCGCGCCGGCTCGGGATCATGCAGGAAAACGAGACCATCCGCACCGGCGCGCCGAAGCTGGTGCAGTAGCTGACGGGCGCGCGCCGCGCGACATCGAATCCGGGATTTTCATATCCACCAACGACGCTTCTTGGGCGGCGCGCTTGGCGCGCCGACGTCCGCCGCGCCAAGAGAATGCTCGAGATCCTGCGACAGGACAAAGCGCACGATCACGCCGATTGTCGCCGCTAAGGGCACGGCGATGAGCAGACCGATAAATCCGAACAAATAGCCGAAGGCGGCGATCGCGAACATCACCAGAAGCGGACTGAGATTGAGGCGCTCGCCGACGAGGCGCGGCGTCAACGCATTATCGTCGAGCAATTGTCCGGCCAGGAATATTCCCAATATCACGGGAATCGTGCTCCAGCTTGGCCAGAACTGAAGAAGCGCGACGCTCACCGAGAGGACGACGCCGGTCAGCACCCCCAAATAAGGAATGAAACTGATAAGTCCGGACGCAATGCCGATCAGAAAGGCATGATTGAGCCCGGTCAATTGCAGCGCCACGGCGTAATACACAGCGAGAACGAGGCAAATGAGCCCTTGTCCGCGAAGAAAGACGCTGATCGTCTCATTGATCTCGCGCGCCAGGGCTCGAACAGTCTCCCGCTGCGGCGTGGGAATCATCTTGTCGACCGCCGCAATGATCTGGTCCCAATCAATGAGCAAATAGAAGGTCACGATCGGAGACACGATCAGCAGGGAGAAGATCGACGCCAACGCCTGACCGTCCGACCACAGGTTGCGCAACAGTTTCGCGCTCATGTGCGCGCCGAGGGTGGTCAATTCTCCTGTCGACTGCCGCGCTTCGCTCAGACCTTCAAGGATGATCTGGCGCATCCATGGCCGGCGAGGATCGGTCGCCAATGCCTGCAGCTGGGTGAGATAATCCGGCAGTTTCTCGATGAAGAGCGCGATCTCCTCGGCGAGCATTGGCGTGAGAACCACGATCAAGGCGATGACGACCGCGTAGAAAAGGCCGATGAGCGCGAGCGCCGCGACGGCTCGACCGAATCCGAGGCGTTCGAGTCGGGTGACGAGCGGGTCGAGTAGATAAGCGAGCGCGATTCCCACCAAGAAGGGCGTCAAGATCTCGCGTAACAGGACGATCGTTCCGCCGACGATCACCGCCGCCGCGATCCAAGAAATCGATAGACGGTTAAAATTCATGGCGTGATCTTATCCCCATAATGCCGATGGGCAATGCTGGGCGCGAAACGCGCTCAATTGACAGCCGAGCCCTTCCCCTTTTGGCGGAGGCCGATGGCGATATGGTGAATATCGGCGTAAATGAGATTGCGCCCCTGTCGCGCGCCCACTAACAGTCTTCTTGGCCATGGAACTCAGCTGATGAAAGCCCGCGTCGTCGTCACCCTCAAAAACGGCGTTCTTGATCCGCAAGGCAAGGCGATCGAAGGCGCGCTGAAGTCTCTCGGCGTCGAGGGCGTCGCCAGCGTGCGCCAAGGCAAGGTCTTCGACGTCGAATTGGACGGCGCGGACGCAAACGCCGCCAAGGCGCAATTGCAGGCGGCCTGCGAGAAGCTGCTCGCCAACACCGTGATCGAAAACTATCAGATCGAAGTCTGATGAAAGCCGCCGTCGTTGTTTTCCCCGGCTCCAATCGCGAAGGCGACATGGCCCGCGCGCTGACACAGGCGACCGGCCGCCAGCCGTCGATGCTGTGGCACGCCAACCACGAGCTGCCCGCAGGGACTGACCTTGTTGTATTGCCCGGCGGCTTTTCCTACGGCGATTATCTGCGCTGCGGCGCCATCGCCGGCCGCGCGGCGATCATGGACGCGGTGCGCGCCCATGCCGCGCGCGGCGGCCTCGTGCTGGGCGTCTGCAACGGTTTCCAGATTCTTTGCGAAAGCGGACTTCTGCCGGGCGTGCTGATGCGCAACGCCAATCTGCGTTTCGTCTGTCGGATGCAGCATCTCAAGGTCGAACGCAACGACACCGCGTTCACCCGGCATTACGCCCGGGGCCAGACGATCGAAGTCTGCATCGCCCATGGCGAAGGCAATTACGAGGCCGACGATGCGACGATCGAGCGCCTGGAGGGCGAGGGCCTCGTCGCCTTCCGCTATTGCGACGCGGAGGGCAGGCTCGGCGGCGAGGCCAATCCCAATGGCTCGCGCAACGATATCGCCGGCATTTATTCGGACGGGCGCAACGTGCTCGGCCTGATGCCGCATCCTGAAAATCTTATCGACCCGCTCGTCGGCGGAATCGACGGCCGTGGGCTTTTCGAGAGCCTCGCCAGCGCGGCGTGAACGGCAGTTCGGCCGCAAGTCATTCCCGACGCGCGCTCTGCGCGTGATCGAGAATCCAGAAAACACCGATCATTCGCGACGTTGCTCTGGATTCCCGGTCAGGCCTTCGGCCTGCCGGGAATGACATAGCGTGCACGCGCGCCAACTGGTTTTCATATTTTCGGCGGCAGCGGAAAGAGCCCGGTAAAGCGCTTCGCGAGGACCCGGTCGCCCTCGATGGCGAGCGCCTTGTTCGCTTCGAGCCCCTCAAGCGGCGCGCCGCCATAGACCGCCGCGGCGATCGCCCTCGCCGGCCCGGCGAAGACGACGTCCGCGCCATCCAACGCTTGCCGCGCGACGTCGCATGCGCCGCCATGGATATGCACAACGAACGTCTCTTCGCCGATGCGAAGCCCGATGCGCGCGTTCAATCCCTCTGCTTTGCTGGCATCAAACATCGTCTTGAACGACAGCATCAGCGAGGCGGCGCTGAGAGGCAGCGTCGGGTCATGCTGCGGCGAGCGCGCCGCCCAGCGGCCGAGGACGCTCAAGACCGGCTCGATCTCATAGCCCCAGGGCGTCAGTTCATAGACATGGCTGGCCGCCGGGGGCGGCAGCTTGCGCCGGCTCAGCGCGCCGATGTCCTCCAGCCGCTCCAGCCGCTGCGTCAGCACATTGGCGCTGATTCCGGGAAGATCGGCGCGCAGGTCGCTGAATCTTTTCGGCCCGAACATCAATTCGCGCATCACCAGCAGCGCCCAGCGCTCGCCAATAAGATCAAGCGCATGCGCGGCGCCGCAGGCGTCGTCATAGCTGCGCGCGGAAGAGCGAGTCCTATCCGCAATCGTCTTTTTAGTTAGCTTTACTAACTTCATTGTTGCATTTTATAACTTACACGGTAGGTTCGGCAACGGCTGGTTTGAAGGAACGTCCATGTCCAAGCTTGTTTTCATCAATCTTCCGGTCGCCGATCTGCCCAAGGCGACCGCTTTCTACGAGGCTGTCGGGGCCAGGAAGAACCCGCAGTTCTCCGACCACAGCGGGTCCTGCCTGGTTTTCTCCGACACGATTCACGCGATGCTGCTGACGCATGAGAAATTCCGCCAGTTCACGCCGAAGAAGATCGCTGACGCGCATACGAGCGCCGAAGTCCTGATCTGCATCTCGGCCGACAGCCGCGCCGATGTCGACGCCCTCGTCGAAATGGCGACGCGCGCCGGCGGCGCCCCGGATCCGACCCCGACGCAGGATTTCGGCTTCATGTATGGCCGCAGCTTCGAAGATCTCGACGGTCATATCTGGGAAATTATGTGGATGGACGCCGAGGCCGCCTCAAAGGCGTGTCAGCAAGAAGGAGCGGCGCAATGAGCTATGTCGACGGCTACGTCATTCCCGTGCCCATGGAAAACAAGGACGCCTATAAGAAAATGGCTGCCAGCGCCTGGCCGATCTTCAAGGAATTCGGCGCATTGCAGCTTGTCGAATGCTGGGGCGTCGACATTCCGGACGGCAAGCTCACCGACTTCAAGCGCGCCGTCGCGGCGCAAGCTGGAGAGCAGGTGGTGTTCTCCTGGATCGTCTGGCCGTCAAAGGAGATTCGCGACGCCGCGCACAAGAAGATGTACGACGATGAGCGCATGAAATGCCTCGGCGAAATGCCCTTCGACGGCAAGCGCATGATCTTCGGCGGCTTCGAGCCTTTGCTTGATGAGAAAGCGTGATGACGCCCACGCTCTACGGGCATCCGTTTTCGTCCTATACGCAAAAGGCTCTCATTGCGCTTTATGAGAACGACACGGCTTTCCAGTTTCGCTCCCTCGAAGACAAGCAAGCGGAAGCGGAATGGGCGGCGCTTTGGCCGATCAAGCGCTTTCCGCTTCTGCGCGACGACGGCCGCAGCGTCATGGAGGCCAGCGTCATCGTCGAATATCTCGACCTTCACTATCCCGGACCGATACGCCTCCTGCCGCGTGGCTCGGGCGCAGCGATCGATGTCCGCTTCATGGATCGGTTTTTCGACAATTACATCATGACGCCGATGCAAAAAATCGTGTTTGATCGTCTGCGCCCGGAAGGAGACCGAGATTCATTTGGAGTCGCTGCAGCGCGTCAGGCGCTGGAGACGGCATATGGCTGGCTAAACAGTCGCATGAACGATCGGGAATGGGCGGCGGGAGAGGAATTCTCCCTCGCCGATTGCGCGGCGGCGCCAGCGCTTTTTTACGCTGACTGGACCCATCCCATCGACGACGCTTATACGCATGTTAGGGCCTATCGTCGGCGACTGCTGGCGCGCCCCTCCTTCGCGAGAGCCGTCGACGAAGCAAGACCTTACCGCGCTTATTTTCCTCTCGGCGCACCGGATCGAGACTGATGGGCGGTCTTTATCGCCGCGCCGCCCGCGCGACGTTCCACAGCGCGCGCTCCGCCTCCATTTGCGCCACGCCGGCATGTGCGCGGGCGCGGGTCTGCGCCGCGCGCAGCGGCTCGATCAGCGCGCCAAGCCGCGCGGAGGACCAGTTCTTCAGCTGCTCCTCCATCAGCGCGCGGTGCATGAAGCCGAAGCCCGCGCGCATCAGCGCCGAAACGCCGGCGTCTGGACGGCCATTCTCGCGCTCCATCGCCAGACGGCCCCGATGCAGCGCGACGGCGTAACGCAGCGCGCCGATGAGAAGCTGCTGCGCATCGCCGTCCTGCGCAAAATAAGCGTCGAGCGCCGCGCCGATGTCGGTTTTCCCCGCGAAAGCCGCCGTCACCACGCGATCGGACGCAATGTTCGAGGCGTGCGCCACGATCGCTTCGACGTCCTTTGCCTCGACATGCTCGCGGCCGTGCATATAGAGCGCGAGCTTGCCAAGCTCGGCGCGGCTCATCAGCCGGTCTTCCCCGAGCGCCCCGAGCAGCAGGCCGCGCGCCTCCGGACTGGCGACGAGGCCGGCGTCGCGCAGGCTGCGATCAATCAGCGCCTGCAGATCCGCCTCGGCGTCCTGCTGGCACTCGATCGCCGCGCCCTGTTTGGCGCCCTCGACCAGCTTGCGCAGCGGCGCGTCGCGCCTGAGCGCGCCGGCGGTGAGCACCACGGCGCAGTCGGCGGGCGGCGCCGCGATCAGCGACGTGATCGCCGGAATGACGGATTTCGCGCCGGTCTCGACGAGGATGGCGCGCCGTCCGCCAAAGAGCGGCGTGGTGTTGGCTTCGTCAAGCAGCGCCAGCGGGTCGGCGGCGACCGCATCGCCGCTCATCTCGACGAATTGGAACGGATCGTGGCGGTCATCGACACGCTTGTCGACGAGCGCAAGCGCACGCTCGCGCACCATCCCCGCGTCCGAGCCGAAGACGAGGAAAAGAAAGGCGCTGTCTGGCGGCGCGGCGACGAAACGTTCGGCGTCGCGACTCTTGACCGCGCTCATGACGCCCTATCGTCCGCCGCTCCGATCAATTGGGAACGACGGGAGGCGGGACGGAAGCGAGGCGCGCGGCGAGCACGGTGGCGATTCTGGTGCGGATCGATTCGGCGATGACCCGCGCGTTGCGGATTTCCGCGTCGCGCGCGGCGCGCACATTGGTGAAACGGTTGGAGAAACGGTCGTAGCTGGCGACGTTGAAGGCGACGCCCTTCGTTATTTCGACATTCTCCGGCCAAGTGACGAGGCGGAATTCAGCGTCGACGATCACGGTCGCCGACGTGGCCCGGCCGGTCACTGTATCCAGGATCGGCGTCTGCACGCGTTCGCGAAGCACGACCATCAGCCGGTAGCGCGGCGGCGGCTGCGAGCCGGTGCCGTTCAGGCCGAAGATCAGCTCATTGCGGACATAGTGCCCCAGACGCTGCGGGATTTCGTCGACCGCGATCGCCTGCAGCTCGGCCGCGAGCGGCGCGGAGTCGAACCCCATGCCTGCAGGCGCATAAAGCGGCTGAAGACAACCGGCAAGCGGCAGGGCGAACAGCGCTGCGCACATCATCGCCAAGCGCCGGAACCGGGCAATCGGCAGGTCGGCGGTCGGCAGTCGTCCGAACGCCGAATGCCGATTGCCGACTGCCGCTTTGCTAAACGACCACATTGACGATCCTTTTCGGAACGAGAATGAACTTCTTGACGGGCTTGCCTTCCATGGCGCGCTGAACGCCATCTTGCGCCATAGCCTCTTTGCGAATCGTTTCCTCGTCGGCGTCATGGGCGACGATAATTTCGGCGCGCTTCTTGCCGTTGACCTGCACCGGCAGGCTTATCATCTCCTGCGCCACCAGGGTAGGATCGGCCACAGGCCAAGGGGCCTCGGCGACCAGCCCTTCGTGGCCCAAATCGGCCCAGCATTCCTCCGCGACATGCGGCGTCATCGGCGCGACAAGCCGAATGAGCGCGTCCGCCGCCTCGCGGAAGGCGAAGGCGAGGTCCGCCGGGACCGGCGTCTCGGTCACGGCGTCGAGCGCGCTCGTCAGCTCATTGGCGAATTCGCGAATGCGGGCGATGGCGCTGTTGAAGCGCAGCCGCTCGATATTTTCGCTCGCCTGGGCGATCGAACGGTGCGTCGCCTTGCGCACGGCGAGCGCGAGATCGTGAAGCGCCTCAGGCGGCTCGGTCCCGACCGGCGCCGCCACCCGCCCCAATTCGCCGGTCAGGCGCCACAGGCGTTGCACGAAGCGCCAGGCGCCCTGCGCGCCCTCATCCGACCAGATCACGTCGCGGTCGGGCGGGCTGTCGGAGAGCACGAAGAGGCGCGCCGTATCGGCGCCATAGCTCGCGACGATATCGTCGGGGTCGACCGTATTCTTTTTCGACTTCGACATTTTCTCGGTCGGGCCGATCTCGATCTCCACGTCGCCATCAAGGAGAAAGGCGCGGCGACCGCCATCCTTCGCCTCGACGCGAATGGCGTGAGGCGCGACCCATTGGCCGTCCGGCGCGCGATAGGTCTCGTGCACGACCATGCCCTGGGTGAAGAGCCCGGCGAAGGGCTCGGCGACCGCGGCATGGCCGGAGTCGCGCATCGCGCGGGCGAAGAAGCGCGAATAGAGAAGATGCAAAATCGCGTGCTCAATGCCGCCGATATATTGATCGACCGGCAGCCAGCGCGCGATCGCCTCGGCGCTCGCCGGCTCCAAAGCGTTATGCGGGTCGGCGAAGCGCGCATAATACCAGGACGAGTCGACGAATGTGTCCATCGTGTCGGTCTCGCGCCGCGCCGGCGCGCCGCAGGAAGGACAGGCGACATGCTTCCATGTCGGATGGCGGTCGAGCGGATTGCCGGGCTGGTCGAAGGACACGTCTTCCGGCAGCCTGACCGGCAGATCGGCCTCGGGAACCGGAACCGGACCGCAGGCCTCGCAATGCACGATCGGGATCGGGCAGCCCCAATAGCGCTGGCGCGAAATCCCCCAGTCGCGCAGCTTGAAATTCACCGTGCGCGCGCCCTGCGGCCGGTCGAAGAGCGCGGTCGCGGTCAGACGGTTCGCGACCTCTTCTTTCGCCTCCGGCACGTTTAGCCCGTCGAGAAAGTCGGAATTGACCAGCCACCCCTCGGCCTCGAAGGCTTCGCCGCTTGTCGCGATCTGCTTTTCCAGCTCCCGCGGATCGAGACTTTCCGGGCAGACCACGATCTTGAAGCCGAGCCCGTATTTCATCGCGAAATCGAGGTCGCGCTGGTCATGCGCCGGACAGCCGAAAATCGCGCCCGTGCCGTAGTCCATCAGGATGAAATTCGCCACATAGACCGGCAGCGTCCAGTTCGCATCGAAGGGATGAACGACGCGCAGGCCCGTGTCGTAGCCCATCTTTTCCGCGGTCTCGATCGCCTCCGCGGACGTTCCGCCGCGCCGGCATTCCTCGGCGAAGGCGGCCAGCGCCGGGTCTTTCTCGGCCGCGGCCCTGGCCAGCGGATGGTCGGCGGCAAGCGCGACGAATTTCGCGCCAAACAGCGTGTCGGCGCGAGTGGTGAAGACTTCGATCTCGCGCGTCTCTCCAAGCGGCGCGGCGAGCGCGAAGCGCACCAGCATGCCTTCCGAGCGCCCGATCCAGTTGCGCTGCATCAGCCGCACCTTGTCGGGCCAGCGCTCGAGCGCGTCGAGCGCGGCGAGCAGCTCTTCCGAATAGTCGGTGATCTTGAAGAACCACTGCGTCAGCTCGCGCTGCTCGACGAGCGCGCCCGATCGCCAGCCGCGGCCGTCGATGACCTGCTCATTGGCGAGAACTGTCATGTCGACCGGGTCCCAATTCACCTTCGACTTCTTGCGATCGACGATGCCGGCTTTCAGGAAGTCGAGGAAAAGCTTTTGCTGGCGCCCGTAATATTCGGGATCGCAGGTCGCGATCTCGCGCGACCAGTCGAGCGACAGCCCCAGCGTTTTGAGCTGCGCCCGCATGGCGTCGATGTTGGCGTAGGTCCATTGGGCTGGATGCGCGCCGGTTTGCGCCGCGGCGTTTTCGGCGGGAAGGCCGAACGCGTCCCACCCCATCGGATGCAGGACGTCGAACCCCTTGGCGCGCATGAAGCGCGCGATGACGTCGCCCATGGAGTAATTGCGCACATGGCCCATGTGCAGCCGGCCCGAGGGATAGGGAAACATCTCGAGCACGTAATATTTTTCGGCGTCAGGCCGATCGCCTGCCTTAAAAGATTGTTTATCTTCCCAAATCTTTTGCCAGCGCGGCTCCGCCTCGGCGAAATTATAGCGTTCGGGTCTCATCTGGCTGGCGCGTCCGGTCGGAGGCTCTAGGGATTGCGCCTCTAATGCCGGGCGGCCAGGGGGATGTCAAAGGGGGCGGTTGTGATGAACCCAGCGACAAGAGGGGCCGACGCAACCGGCCCCCATGGGTTTCGCGCGCTTACGGCTTCGACGACAGGCCCACCGTAATCCAGCTGAATCCTTCGAAGATCAGATTGACCGCGAGGAAGAGGCCGAGGATGTAGAGGCCCGACATCGGCCACTCCGCCATGATCATGCCGCCGAGGGCGACGCTGATCACGCCCGAAAAGGCCACCAGGCCCCAGGGGCCGACGTCGCGGATATGCCAAGCGAGGATCAGCTTGAACAGGCCGGCGATGATTAGCGCGACGCCGATCAGCGCCGTCAGCGACACCGCGGCGAGCCAGGGGTGCTGAAATGTAAAGAAGCCGGCCAGGATCGTGATGATTCCGATCACGCCCCATAGGAGCGCCCTGCTCCAGGGTCGGATTTGAGTGGCGGTGATGACCTCCATCACGCCGGCGACGAGCATCGCCGCGCCGACATAGATTACGGTCACGATCGTGGCGGTCGTGACGTGATAGAGCGCAAACACGCCGCCAATAAGCATGAGCGCGCCAAGCGCGACGATCCATCCCCACTTACTACGCAGGTGATGCAGATTCAGCGTGCGGCCATCGTAAACCAGCCTGTCATTGACCATTATCGGCCTCCAATGCGGTGGGAAAGATCATTTGGTAACCGGGACGTGTTTCTCAATAATGAATGTTGCGACAACCCCGCACGTTCTCCCGCTGAAGGCTTAACGCGCCGGGCTGCGCGAAGTTCCCCGCAGCGCGAAGAGGCAAAACATTCGGCGCTTGACCCCGCCGGGGAAATGGCGATTTCTCGGACCATGGGAGCCGAAGACCGCCTCGAATCGACGCTGGAAGCAATTCGCCGCGCCGCGCGGGATTGCGGCCGTGATCCGGGGTCGATCCGGCTGGTCTGCGTCACCAAGACCTTTCCAGCCGAGGCGGCGCTCCCGCTGCTTGCGGCCGGCCATCGTATTTTCGGGGAGAACCGCGTGCAGGAGGCGGCGGCGAAATGGCCGCGGCTCCGCGAAAAATATCCCGATCTCGAACTTCATCTCATCGGTCCGCTCCAATCGAACAAGGCGCGCGAGGCGGTCGAACTCTTCGATGTCATAGAAAGCGTGGATCGGGAGAAGATCGCAAAAGCGCTTTCCGAGGAAATGGCGCGGACGGGCAAACGCCCGCGCCTGTTCGCGCAGGTCAATACCGGCGCCGAGCCGCAAAAGGCCGGCGTTCTTCCCGAAGAGGCCGACGGTCTTCTGGCCGCCTGTCGCAACATTTACGGGCTACGGATTGAAGGGCTGATGTGCGTGCCGCCAGTCGGCGAACAGGCGTCTCCGCACTTCGCGCTGCTGGCGGATATCGCGGCGCGCAATGGGATCGGCGAACTCTCCATGGGCATGAGTTCCGATTTCGAACTCGCGATTCAACTCGGCGCGACCTATGTCCGGGTCGGATCGGCGATCATGGGCGAGCGGGATTATCCCGCGTGAGACGGCGGCCCCTGCCAGAATCGCGCGGATGATATCGAGGGAGTTAGGTTCGGCGTTTCATCAGCACTGCCGTCACGCCTCAACGCTACAGTCACGCCATTCAATGCCCGCCAACGCCGCTCGTTAGCGTCCCCTCTCCCGCGAAGCGGGGGAGGGACAGGGAGGGGCCCCGTTCGGCGCTATCCGATCAACAGCGCCGCCCCCCGCCCCAGCCGCGGCAGAAGACGCGCCATGTCGCGCGGGCGCAGCGCTACGCAGCCGGCGGTCGGGGAAAGATCGTCCGTGGCGATGTGAAAGAAGATCGCGCTGCCGCGACCGCGCACGCGCGGGCGAAGATTATAGTCCATCACCCCGACGGCGTCGTAGAGGGCGTCGCCGCGCCACATGCTCTCATGTCCCTGGCGCGCCGGCGCGAGGAGCGGCTTATTATAGAGAAACGAGCGCGGATCGTCGCACCAGAGGTCGCGCGGCCGGGTGCGCCGCCACGGCGCGCGCAGCGGCGCCGGCGCGCGCAGGTAGAAATAAAGGAGCGGCCAGCGGCCAGCGGGGGTGGCGCCGTCGCCCTCGCGTTTGTTGCGGGCGATTCCGCTGCGCCCGAGCGCGCAAGCAAGCACGAGCGCGCCGGCGATCAGCCGCCCATCATGCGGGCGCCCGCCAATGCGCCGCGCGACGCGCAGCGCAGCCAGGCCGGCGGGTTTCGCCCGCTTCGCTCGACCATTCATGATGTGTCCTATATGCCGGGCGCCGGGCGTTGGACCGGCGCCGGCGGCGATCATACACTGGGCGCGAGGAGCGATTGCCAGGCCCATGTCCGTTCCGCACAGCTTGATCATCGGCGCCGAACGCCAGTTGCGGGCGGCCCTCGTGGAGCAGTTTGCCGCGCTCGGCCGCTATGCGCTGCGCGAGGAGGCGCTTGGGGCGGGCGAGGACTGGCCCGACGCGGCGCTTCTGGACGACGCCCATTGCGATCTCGCCGCGCTCGCCAAGGCGCGCGCCAGCGGCTGCAAGACCCGCGTCGTGCTGATCGCGGACGCGGCAAAACCGCCGCCGCCTGGGGTCGACGCGGTGATCGCGCGCCCGTTCCGCTTTGCGGCGCTCGTCGCGCTCATCGAATGCGCGCCGCCCCCGCCCGTCGGGCCCTATCATTTCGCGGCCGGCGAGCTGCGGGCGCCGTCCGGCGCCCGTCTGAAGCTCACCGAAAAGGAGGCGGCGATCCTCGCCAGGCTTGCCCGCGCCCAGGGCGCGACGGTCTCTCGCGCGGCGCTGCTGCGCGACGTTTGGGGCTACGGCCCCAATCTGTCGACCCGTACCCTAGAAACGCACATGCACCGTCTGAGGCGCAAACTTGAGCCGTCCCCGCGAGAGCCGCGCTGGCTCAAGACGGTCGGCGACGGCTACCGCCTCGCAGCGAGCGAAGAGGATCCTGCGTCTTGACGCTTACGCGCGGCGTCCGGCGCATATAGAGATGACGTCGGGGGACGCGAACAAAAAATGACATGACGCCCGACGACGATATCGACAATCTCGCGCGCATTGCCCTCTTTTCGATCTTCGAGCCCAACGCCCTGCGAATGCTCGCTTCTTCAGCAGAACCGCGCGTGTTGCGGGCGGGCGACGCGCTTTTTCGGCGCGGCGAATTGTCGGACGGCGGTTATGTGCTGACGATGGGAACGGTCGCTCTTTATCCTCATGAGGACGGCCGTCCTCAGGCGATGATCGTTCGCCCGTGGACGCTGATCGGCGAAACCGCCCTGATCGCGCCGTCGACTCGCCCCGTCGCGGCGATCGCACGCGAGCCGGCCACGGCGCTTAAAGTCTTACGTCCATTGTTTCATTTGATCCTGGAGCAGCATCCGACGACCGCCGCGCGGGTGCGCGACTTCTTTCGTCAAAGGCTTTTGGACTTCGTGCACAACGCAGGGCGGGAGGCTTCCGCGTTTGACGTCGACCTCGGCCGTTAACGCAATTGTGCAAAAAAGTCGGCGGCGGCCCACTCGAAGCGGATCAAATCCTGCCTAAGTGAGTTGTTAGTCGCGCGTAAGCTCTAGTCGGGTTTGCAGCGCCACGCGGCGGCAGGCCGCGCCAAGAGGAGGATAGACGATGCGTAAGGGTATGAAATTGGCGCTCTCCGGCGCGCTCTGCAGCGCGACTTTGGCGACCGCCGTTCCGACCGAAGCGCTGGCTGGGCCAATGAGCGCGCCGGATCGGTCGGTTGTTGCGCCCTCAAGCGCGGTCGAAAACGTCTGGTATCGCCGCGGCTATCGTGGCGGCTATCGCGGCGGCTATTATCGTCGCGGGGCCTATTATCGCGGCGGCTATTATCGTCGCGGCTACAATCCGGGCGGCGCCATTGCGGCGGGCGTGGGTTTGGGCCTTCTGGGCGCCGGTTTGGCGGCGGCTTCGAGCGGCTACGGTTACGGCGGCTACGGATACCCCTACGGCTATTATGGCGGCGGATGGGGATATCCCGCCTACGGCGGCTGGGGCGGCGGCTGGGGTGGCGGCTGG
>Ga0209347_1001778_pt1 | contig 32152 bp, 29 predicted proteins | sample AutmiccommuBRH23_FD_187382 | JGI IMG/M metagenome (GOLD analysis project Ga0209347, IMG submission 187382) | Deep subsurface microbial communities from Mt. Terri, Switzerland - Autotrophic microbial communities BRH/23 (SPAdes) (version 2) | ecosystem: Environmental > Aquatic > Deep subsurface >...
CGGCGTGCGGGCAAAGCTGGTCGAGCCCGGCTATGCGCCGACCACGCGCTTTTCGCAGAATATCGACTTCGCCATCGAGGACATGATCCCTCCGGCCTATGCCGATTTCGCCGCGCCGATTTTTGCCGCCTTCGCCAATCCGTCGCTGACCACGAAGGAAGGCGATGTGGCTCAGGCGGTGTTCCTGGCCGCGACGGACGGGTCCGACCGGCTACGGTATCCGGCTGGGCCGGATGCTGTGGCGCTGGCGGCTGCGTGACGGAGCGCTGACAGGCGGTAAATCGCGCCCAAGGGGTATGTGCCTGCCGTCGGATACGGCGTCAAACTACCACCCGTCTGCAAATTCCGGCGCGGCACGTCGAGCGGCAGCCTTGGAGGGCGGCGTCACGCGGAGTCAAACGTGATCAGTCCGCTGCTACGGGCCGAGATAGACCGAACCCGGCGGGTTGCCCCGCCGGGTTCGAGGGGGAGACCCCGTTCCTCAGAACGGGATATCGTCGTCGCGGTCGACCAGCTCGGGGTTTTCGGTCTCGGCCGACTTCGGGCGGCTCAGGAAGTCGACCTTCTCGGCAATGATCTCGCAGCCGTAGCGGTCGTTCCCCATGCTGTCGGTCCACTTGGTGTAGTGGATGCGGCCGTGGACGAGAACCTTCATGCCCTTCTCGCAGTGCTCCGCGACAGTCTTGCCGAGACCGTTGAAACAGGTGATGCGGTGCCATTCGGTGTCCATGATCCGGTAGCCGTTCTCGTCGCGCAGGACGCGACCTTCCGAGAGGCGGGGGCGCGAGGTGGCGAGGCTGAAGTTGGTGATCTTTGTGCCGCTCTGGGTGGTGCGGGCTTCGGGGGTCTGACCGATGTTGCCGGCGAGGATGACGATGTTCTGCATGGTAAGCTCCTGTGTGTCCTGTCTTCGGGACCGTCCCTTCGACAAGGCCCGGAAAAAGCCTGTCGGGTGAAGCGTGCACGGTGGACGGCACGGACGCCGGAAACCCCCAAAGGACCGGGGTGGAGCGGGCAGGACGCCACAGGCGGCCAACACGGCCCGGACTGACGCGGGGTTGCGCGCAGGAGACCGAACGGGATTAGGGGATTGTCAGTCGAAGGGATGGCCCAGGAGACAGAGATGCGCGGGGAGCCATGCCGGACCCTGCCATCATGCCGATCGGGACTGCTAACACCAAGCCCAACACCCCACAGGAGGCGGACATGACGATCAGCGGCTGCCGCCACCCATGCCCTTGCCTGCCGGGAGTTGCGGGCTCATGTCGCGACGGTCATCGATAGCGGAACGCTATCGACACGAGGCACAAATGGTTGATTTCGATCTCGAGGCACTGTCGCTCAGCGAGCTGAAGAAAGTGCAGAAGGACGTCGCCAAGGCGATTTCCATTGCACCAGGTGGATCGGCAGAAGGTGTAAGCCTGCGCCGAAATGGCGGCCCTGGCCGGGGTTCTCTCTCGCCCAACTCGTCGGCGCCGAAGTGAAAACCGACCGTGCGCCCGCACCAGCGAAATACCGGCACCCGGAAGACCCGCCACTCCTCCGGCTGGTGTGTCGAGGTCTGGTCTCCCACCCCGGGATGCTCGGTACCGCATGACATCTCGCTGGTGGGCTACAACGACATCCCGATCGTCAGCCGCTTGCCCGTGCCGCTGACCACGGTGAAGGTTCCCTTCGACCATATTGCCGAAATGGCCTTGCAACTGCTGAACGGCGAGCAATCGGGCACCGGCATCATCCGGGTCGTCACCCCGAGCCTCATCCCGCGAAGATCGAGTGCGGCGCCCGCGCGAGGCTAAGGGCGCACGAGGTCCGCAGGCCAGTAAGGGGCGCGCGCAGCTGGCCGCGATGGAGGCGGAGATTATGCGGGACCGACCCGGCTCCGCCGCGGTTCTTGCGCGGCTTCGCGGATGTCATCGCAGCGCTGATCGTGCGGGGCTGCGCCGAGTGTGGTTGCGACAACACCTCGGGCGTGATCACCGCCCTGCGCGACCCGCGGCTTGCGTGGGTGCTGGTCGAACTGCACCGGGATCCCGGCCGGGCATGGGATATGCCGATGATGGCCGGCCTGATGGGCCCTCGTGCTCGGTGTTCTCCGAGCGGTTCGTGGCCGTGCTGGGGCGGGTTGCAGCGCAGTGGCTGGAACAGGAGGACACCTCCGTCGCGTCGGACGCCTATCGCCTTAGATATGGCTCGCAGGCGGCCTTCACGCGTGCGTTCAAGCGGATGATCGGCGTGTCGCCCGCCGCTCATAGGCGCAACGCGGGACTATAGAACCGGTCTCGCGCTCTGATGCCTTGAGCCGGAGGCAACCGAACCCCCTGGCCCATCTGCCAGTTTCGTCGGACCGCGACCGGCGGGGGGACGGCCAATTCATGTTGGGGAACTGGTCGGTATGGCCTCATCCGGACCTCCAACTCCCGCGCCCAACCTGTCCCGCGAAAAGTTTGACCCGGAGGAGTTGTCATGAAACTGTCACAAAAGCGCCCGACGCAGCAGATGCAGCGCCTTTCACGCTCAAGCCATGCGCAAGTCGGGGTGCTGATCAACAGCGGGCCGCAGTGCTGGTCTTTTTACTGAACGTGGCGGGCGCGGCTGCACTCCTGATCTACGCTGTCCGGATGGTGCGGACAGGGGTGGAGCGGGCGTTTGCAGTCCAGCTGCGGCGCTGGTTGCGGTCCTCGGCCAGCAGCCGGCTCCTCGCTGCGGGCAGCGGCGCCACGGTTGCACTGATGCTGCAAAGCTCGACGGCCGTGGCGGTGCTGGCGGCCGGGTTCATCTCTGCGGGTGCCATTCCGGCCGGCGTTGGCCTCGCCATGTTGCTGGGCGCGGATGTCGGATCGGCGGTGGTGGTGCAGGCGCTGGTCCTGCGCCCGACCTGGCTTGCGCCGTTGCTGATCCTGGTCGGCGTGGCCACCTTCCTTCGGTCGCACGAAAAGCCGGGCCGGCAGATCGGGCGTATCCTGATCGGTCTGGCGCTGATCTTCGTGGCGCTGGACATGATCGCCGATGCCAGCGGGCCGATCCGCGACTTTGCCGGCCTGAAGAGCGCGGCGGTGTATCTTCAGCGCGATCCCGTTTCCGCCTTCGTGCTGGGGGCGCTTCTGGCATGGGTAGTCCATTCGTCGGTTGCGGCGGTGCTGCTGGTGATGACCTTCGCGGCGCAGGGTCTCCTGACCTTGCCGGTCGCGGCGGCGCTGGTTCTCGGGGCCAACCTCGGGGGCAGCTTCATCGGCGTCACGCTGACGCTTGGCGCCGCGGCAGGGGCGCGGCAGATGGTCTGGGCCAACGCCCTGGTGCGCGGCGGCGGGGCGGCGGCGTGTCTGGCGGTGCTGACGATTGCCCCCCATGATTGGTCCTGGCTCGGCAGAGCGCCGGGTCAGCAGGTGATCAACCTGCACCTGATCTTCAGCCTTGGCGTGGCCGCCCTTGGCCTGCCGCTGGTCGGCCCCTTGCTGCGGGCGCTGGCGCTGGTCGTGCGCGAGCCTGCCACCACCAGCGGCGGCGAAAAGCCAAGCGCGCTGGACCCCGGCGCGCTGAGCAACCCGGAACGGGCGCTGGCCTGCGCCGCGCGCGAGGTGCTGCACATGGGCGAGGTGGCCGAGACCATGCTGCGGCCGGTCATGCCGCTGTTTGTCCAATGGGACCAGGCGGCCGCTGCAGGCATTTCCGAAGCTGAGATGCAGCTGGACCGGATGCATGCGGCCACGAAGACCTATCTTGCGCAGCTTGATCTGCAAGGCGACGACCAGACTCTGGCCCGCAAGGTTGCCGAACTGATTGATCAGGCGGCACAGTATGAGGCGGCGGGTGATGCCGTGGCGCGCATGACCTTTGGTCTCGCCCGGAAAATGAACGCGGAGGGGCTGAGCTTCTCGGCCGAGGGGCACCGCGAGCTGGTGGACTTTCACGATTTCGTCCTGGCAAATGCCCATGCCGCGCTGCACGTCCAGATGACCCGCAACCCGGCGGCCGCCCGGGACCTGGTCAGCCAGAAAGAGCGCGCGCGGCAACACGAGCAGACGCTGCAGCACGCCCATCTTGCGCGCCTGCTGAACGGCAATCCCGAAACCGCCGCGACGTCGAACATCCATCAGGAAACGCTGCGGGAACTCAAGCAGATCAACACCTGCTTCATCATGGTCGCCTACCCGATCCTGAACGAGACCGGGGATCTTCTGGGCACCCGGCTGCGCCGCGCCGCAATCTGATCCGGAAGGTGCAATGTGCTCCTGGCGCGCGACAGGCCCGCCCGGCAGGCGATGGCGGTCGGGTTGCGCGCAGCTAGCCAACCTGGAAACCTGTCAGTAGGTGTAGGGTAAGGTCCGGCATCATGAAATCCCTCCAGAACAAAGGCGCCCATCATGACTGAAACCAAAGGCATCGCGCTTGTCACCGGCGGCGGCAGTGGGGTGGGCCGCGCCGTTGCGCAGGCACTGGCCGATGAAGGCTGGACCGTGGTGATCGCCGGGCGCACCGCGGCGGCACTGGACGCGACAGCGGCCTACGCGGTCGGGAAGATCATCGCCATGCCCGCCGATGTGACCGACCCGACGGCCGTCGACACGCTGTTCGCGCAGATCGTGGATCGCTTCGGACGGCTGGATCTACTGTTCAACAACGCCGGGGTGAACGTTCCCAAGGTGCCGCTGGACGAGCTGGACGTGGCCGACCTGCGCAAGATCGTGGAGATCAACCTCTTTGGCTCCATGCTGTGTGCCCGGGCGGCGATGGCGCAGATGAAACGGCAAGACCCGCAAGGTGGGCGCATCATCAACAATGGCTCGGTGTCCGCCTACGCGCCCCGTCCGAATACCGCGCCCTACACGGCCACCAAGCACGCGATAACGGGCCTGACCAAGTCCATCTCGCTGGACGGCCGAGCCTTCAACATAACCTGCGGGCAGATCGACATCGGGAACGCGGCTGTCGAGCGGACGAAGTTCATCCAGACCGGCACAGCCCAGGCCGATGGCTCGGTCGGAGTGGAAGCACAGCTTGACGTGGCCGAGGTCGGGCGCGCGGTGTGCTACATGGCAGCGCTGCCGCTGAGTGTGGCGATGCCCTTTGTCACTCTGATGGCCAGCGCCATGCCACTGTATGGCCGCGGATGACGGGACCACGCTCATGACCAGTTTGAACAGGCGAGAATCGCTGTCGGCGCAGATCGTCGGTTCCCTGCTCGTTGTCCTTGGCGTTGGGTTCCTCAGCTTGATGTTCGTTGGCAAGAACGCCATCAGCATGGCGGACTCGACCGCCGCTGCTCAGCAGAAGCGGTTCGCCGCACGCACCCTCGAGGCGGAAATTGCCCGCCTGCCCGATGAGCAGCGCAGCTCGACCATCTGGGATGACGCGGTCACCCGGACCGAGGCCCGCGACTATGACTGGATGGACGGCAACCTCGGCATCTGGATGCAGGCCTATTTCGAGCATAGCGAGAACTACATTCTCGATGGGGCGGGCGCTCCGTTCTACGCTTCCATCAGGGGCGAGCGCGTCGCGCCTGCGTCCTACGACCGCCGTGCCACCGTCATCGCACCGCTTGTGGCGCAACTGCGGGCCAACATGGCGGAGGCCAGCGATGGGGTAGACGATCCCTATGAGGCTTTGGCCGAGGTCGGGGTCGCGGCACCGCTGCGCTTCGAAAGCGATGTGGCCATCATCAGCGTGGTGCCGATCATCTCGGAAACCGGGGCTGTCCCCCAAGCACCGGGCAGCGCGTCGCTGCACATCGCGGTGCGCTATGTCGATGCGGATCTCGCAAGGCGCATCGGCGCGCCTATCGAGCTTCAGGAAGCGGCGTTCGGGCCCGCACCGCCAGCGCGAGGGCAAGCCGGCGTGCCGCTGACCGATCCCGCAGGGGACGCCGTCGCCTGGCTCACCTGGGAGCCCGCCCGGCCGGGAATGGCGCTGTTGATGCGGATGCTGCCAGTGTTGCTTGCGACCGGGCTGGCAAGCGCAGTCCTGCTCTGGTGGATCGTCCATCGCCTGCTGCGGGTCTCGGGGCAGTTGCAGGTCAGCGAGGCGCAGGCCCGGTTTCTCGCGCATCACGACTCGCTGACCGGCCTGCCGAACCGGGCCCTGTTCCAGGACCGCTTGGCGCAAGCGATGCACGCGATGGGCCGCTGCGGCCGGTCGGTCGCGCTCATCGCCATCGATCTCGACAGGTTCAAGACCATCAACGACTCGCTCGGCCACCCCGCGGGGGACGAGTTGATCCGGCAGGTGGGCAGCCGTCTGGTCGCGCTGGTGCGGGCAGGCGATACCGTCGCGAGGTTCGGAGGCGACGAGTTCATGATCCTGCTCGGTGGCGTCTCCGACGACGACGCCCTGCGGCACATCTGCACAAAGATCGTGGAGGAATTGTCACGCCCCTACGAGCTGCTGGGCAATTCCGGCAGCATCGGCGCCAGCGTGGGCGCCGTGCGGGCCCTGTCCGCGCTCGACGATCAGGACGGGCTGATCCAGCGCGCGGATATCGCGCTCTATCAGGCGAAGGCCGAGGGCAAGGGCCGCTTCTGCCTGTTCAAGGAAGACAGGACCAACCCGGCGCAGCACCGCAACCGGATCGAAGGCGATCTGCGCGCGGCTCTTCAGACCGGCACCGGGCTGAAACTTGTCTATCAGCCGTTCTGGGATGAAAACGGCCGCGTGACCGGCGCCGAGGCACTGTGCCGGTGGGACCATCCCGAGCATGGGGCCTTGTCGCCGGAAATCTTCATCCGGGTGGCCGAGGAACGCGGGCTGATCGACCAGCTTGGGCAATGGGTGCTGGAAGAAGCCTGCCGGTTTGCGGCCCCGACCAGCCTGACGAAGATCTCTGTCAACATGTCTCCGTTACAGCTGCGCAACCCCGGCTTCGTCGCAAGGGTGCTGCGGACGCTTGAAGGGGCAGGCCTTGAGCCGACGCGCCTCGAGCTTGAACTCACCGAAAAGGCAGTTCTCGAGCAGACCAGCGAGATCGAGGAGGCCGTCAGCCAGCTTCGAGCCGCCGGCATCTCGATCGCGCTGGACGATTTCGCGACCGGCAACTCTTCGCTGCAATACCTGCGCGATCACCGGGTCGATTCGGTAAAGATCGATAGGTCATTCATTGCCGGACTCGGCAAGGACGAGGAATGCGAGCATCTGGTGCGGGCAATCTTCGGCCTCGCCCGGGCAATGGGAATCACAGTCACGGTCGAAGGCGTCGAGACAGAGCTGCAGCAGAGCTTGCTCGCCGCGATGGGGTGCAAGAAGTTTCAGGGGTTCTTGCTGCACCGTCCGCTGGACCCAGATATGTTTGCGGCAGTCCTTCATGAAGAAAGCCGTGCAAGTCCGCCCGCCTCGTCGTGAACTCGGCTCGAAACTGCGAAGGTAGTTCCGCTGATCTCCCGGCGGAGGCTCCGCCATATCGCCGCTATCCAGTTTGCGCGCCTTGGTGCGCTGACCAATCGCAGGTCTTACGTATGGCCTGCAGAGGAAGCGCTGTCGGCCCACAGAACCCAACCCGGTCGCGCGCGCGCCGCAGCCGAGGAGGCCGACGCTGACATTGCCGTGCCCACAGCACAGCTGGAAAACGGTGGCGAAGTACAGCGCTTGCACCTTTGGCGCATACTTTCCGTCGCTCAAGTGTTGCCGATAGGCTCCAAACACCGGCGCAAGCAAATTGCCTGGGTCGTCCTTCAACATGAATTTGCGTTTGCCTGGTCGCATGTTCGATCTCCTTTGCTGCGAACATCGAAGTGAAGCCCGGGACTATGCGCACTTCCAAGTGCGTAGCGCCGAGCGAAAAGCTCGGCGCGGAAACGACTTGGAGACCTGACAGCCCTCAGCGGGCCATAGTCTGGAACGGGTCATACTCCGAGACGATCACGACCTCGTCGCCGTCGATTTCATCGGCGGGGACAGCGCCATAGGTTCCATCCCCTGCCTGGAAGACGACGATCGAGACCATGAGCGTCGCAGCAAGGGAGGCGGCGAAGGCGTGAGCATCTTTGCGGGACATCTGTTTGGCTCCTGTCTTGGAGGCGGGGGCCATCCCCCGCACGACAGGCCCCCGCAGGCCCGAAGACTGGCTGACATCACCGGGTGCGTTCGGCTCGCCCGAATCCACCCGGCGGCACGGGCTCGCCCGTAGTCCGACCCCTCGCGGGTTGATTTTGAGCCCGGGATTCGGGCAAGGAAGGGAATGGCGAGCGGGGGATGGTGCCCCGACGTCAGGAGCCTGTTGTCCCGCTGATGCTTGGAACGCCGCCAGCCTCCCGGCCAGGCTCTTGGTTGAAGACCGCCATCTTTGGGGGATGGATCCTTTGGCGCCCCGCGGCATCGGGGGACGAGATTGTGGTCGGTGAGAGGCCCGCCCTTCGGCAGGCCCCTCACGCATTGTCGGGGCTCAGGCTGCCAGGTCCGCGCCCCCTGCCCTATCGCCATCTTCGACACCGACGATGTCGAGCCGTGCCGTCCGCGCGATCCAGAGTTCGGCCGCGGTGAGGGACTCCGCCAGATGCAGCAGTTCGGTGTTGCCACCGAAGTCCAGCAGCACGCGGACCTGTCCGGGCTTCGGTTGCTCGGCCACCTCGAAGACAAGGCGGCTATCCGCCGAATGGCTGCGCATGATGGTGACGAGGATGACCCCGTCCGAGGAAAATTCCCCTCATGCAGCGTGAAGGAGGCAGGGGCGGTCCAGGTCGGATGAACCCGGGGTGGCTCTTTCTTCACGAGACGGCCCAAGCCATTCGAGCGCTCCCAGGCCGCGAGCTTCTTGGTGAAACGTGCCGGCGGCTTGGGACTGCCGTCGGTGTAGCGGATCAGCACCCCCAAGGGGGCTGTGCCGATGATGGTCGTTGCAGACATGATTCCTCATCCCGAATGCGAGTGTTCGCAGTCAGCACATTGATATTGCTGTATTTTTGTGAGATATAGGGGCGGGTTTCCCCGCCCCCGGATGGCTCAGATCACTCTGCCGCCATCATCGTCGCATCGCTGTCCGGGAGATCGGCCGTCAGGAAGGCCGGGAGATCGACATCCTCGGGCTCGCACGGGTCCTCCCCCTGCCCTTCTGCGATCGCCTCGCCGTAGGACACCACCAGATCGGCGCGCCGCAGGACCTCGGGCAACCAGCCGCTGCCTTTGAGAAGCCGCTCGGCCTCGGTGGCCATCTCGCCCTTCTTCAGATGGTCGAGAAGTTGCGCGGTCCGCTCCCCTTTCGCCTCGCGCACGGCCTCGAGGATCCGGGCCTTGGGCACGCGGTTGAGATAGCCATCGACCGTCGGCTCCCAGCCCGCTTCGACCATGTCGAGATCGACCGCGCGCGCCACGAGATCGGCATGGGCCATGCGGCGGGTCAAACCGGTCGCGGAGATGCCCGCACCATAGGGGTTCACCTTCTCATGGAGCGCATTGACCCCGAAGCTGAGGCAATGCGCCAGGAGCGCCAGACGGCTGCCCTGATCGAGAACGGTCAGATAATCCCAGAGCGCCGCATCGTCGCCGAGGGGCAGATCGGCCTCCCAGGCGGCATGACGCTCGTCGACGAGCTTCGCCACGACACTGTCCTTCAGATCGGGCGCCTGCGCGGACATGTAGACGTGGCGCACTGAGGCCTCGAGACAGCTGCCTGAGGCCGAGGAGGTGCGGAAGGTATCCGTCACCAACTGCAGGAGCAGGAGCGCCAGCGCCACGTCAGGAGAACGCCCGATGGCCTCGCGCAGTGCCAACGTCCGGTGGGCGGTCAGTTCCATGACCAGCCGCTCGGGCAGCGGCTTCAGCGAACCGTCATCTTCCTCCTCGGACAGGTCAGCGCCAATCGGCTGACCACCTGAAGTGATGACGGTGCCGCCAACAGAGGCGACCAGTTTCTGCCATCCTGAACCCCCGACGTCTGCCCCCTGCCCCATTTCACCCGCGCCTTTGGCATCCTGGACCGCGGTCTCCGTGCGCGGCTCATCCTCGGGCCGGACACAGCCGCGATAGACCGCAAGTCTGCCATCCCGATCCAGCGTCACGAAGACACCCGCGAGCCCAACCTCGGCGGGGTCGTAGACCAGAGGCCGCTGCTCAAATGCCTCCATCGCAATTTCCAGCTCACCGAGCCTGGCATCGATTTCCTCAGGGTATTCGTCCTGGCCGGAGTACTCCTCCTCCACCTCACGATACTCGGCGAGAAGCGCCGCATGGGCAGCGCTTTCCTCATCGGTCATCGGCGCGGGATCACCGGCCAGACGCCGCAGCCCATGGCTGTAGCCATAGGGCAGGTCGGTCGCGGCCTCGATCCACTTCCAGCCTTCGGAAGCAAGAGCTTCGGCCTCAGCCTGAAGCTTCTCGGCGACCAACCGGTCGAGCAGGGCAGCGTTCTCGAGCCAGCCACCGTCATCGCCTTGGAAGAGATCGCGCAGCACGACGCCACCTGCCGCCTCATAGGCACCGACACCGACGAAGACCGCGCGACGATCCGAGGCCCGGACCGAGGCCTCCGTGAGCATCCGCCGGATGGTGTAGGGCTCCTTGTTCCAGGAGTTCTTCACCGCGTCCCAGATCTGAACCTGACGCGTGTGATCCGGGTTCACCGTGAAGGCCATGAGCTGCTCCAGCGTCATGCCATCCTCTGCATAGACCTCGAGCAGGGCAGGGGCCACGGAAGCGAGTTTCAGGCGCTGCTTCACGATCTGTGGCGTGACGAAGAAGGCTGCTGCGATCGCGTCCTCGCCCTGACCCTTCTCGCGCAGGGCCTGGAATGCACGGAACTGGTCGAGCGGGTGCAGGGCGACGCGCTGCATGTTCTCCGCGAGCGAGTCGTCCTCGGCGAGGATCTCCGCCGCGGCATCCCGCACGATGCAAGGAATCGGCGCAGTCTTGGCCAGCCGTTTCTGCTTCACCAGCAACGACAGCGCCTGGAAGCGTCGGCCACCGGCCGGGATCTCGAACGTGCCGGTCTCGACACCGTCGGTATCAAGCACGGGCCGGACGTTCAGGCTTTGCAAGAGGCCACGGCGAGCGATGTCCTCGGCCAGTTCCTCGACCGAGAGGCCGGCCTTGATGCGCCGGACGTTGGACTGGCTTAGCACGAGCTTGTCGAAGGAAATGTCCCGCGAGGGTGACAGGGTGACTTTCTGGGCAGCTTTGGCCATGAGATCTTCTCCACGACGGGCGCCGGAAGCCACTCTCCCGATCTCACTTCCCGTCACCCCTCAAACCTCCAAGCCTTTCACTCTTCTCCGCTACGTGTGTTGGAACGGGGCCGCTTGCACTGTTGTCCGCGGACAATTCTATGCAGCCTTCCGTTCCGATCCCGTTTGCAGAGCTAGGCGTCGAAGATGGGAATAGGGGTCGTAGGTGTCTCTGCGGGCGCCTGTCGTAATTGATCTGAAGTAGGCACCGACGCTGTGGATCTTCTGATGCATTTGGGCGAGCAGCCAGACGGTGACTGCCGTCGCCGTTCGTCCAAGTCTGTCATCGGCTGCCTGATAGGTCGCCGTATCGATCCCCATCATCGGGGCGAGGGTCCGGGCATGCGCGATCACGTCCTCAGGTGTTCGGATCGTCTTCAGCGAAAAGCTGGCTGCCTCGGTGCAGGTTTCAATCAGATCTTCGACCGACACTTGCTCATCACTTGTCTGATTGCTGACGACCGGGACCTCAGGTTTCTTATCAATATTTTCTTTATTTGATCTCTGATAGTGCCGGACATTTTGACCGTCATTGGTGGACACAATTGCTTGCTGGATAGAGCCAGCATGGGTGTCGACTTGGCCTTCGGGTACAGTGACAAACAAAGCTGAAACCAGTTTGTCGCACTCGGCGATGGAGAGCTTCCTGCGAAGCAGCTTCAATACCATGACCGCATGACTGTCATCGGGGTTGCGGGCGAGGGCAGCGTTCGCTGCGGCGCGGAGTTTGCAGCGGGCATAGGCAAGCTTTTCCTGCTCGCGTATCGCGTGGTTCGCCAGTTCCGTAATGGCTTCAAGCCGATCGAACAGCGGAGACAGGTCGAAGCCAAACCTCAGGCACAGGCCGTCAGCGCCGCTTCTGCGTGAGAAGCGCTTCTTGTTGGGGCTGTCATGCCGCACCAGCAGGCCTGCATCCTCCAGGGCTGCGACATGCCGCCGGATCGTGCGATCAGAGATTCCGTTGCGGCGAAACGCCAGCGTCGCGTTCGACGCAAAGACCGTGTGATGGCTGCGCGCCGGCGGCAGGCAGGACAGCATTGCCTCCAGCGTTGCCACAACCGGCGGCTTCAGCCCCAGGCTGGGGCCCGCACGGCGAAGTGTTTCGACAACGATGTGACGCTCCGGTGCGGCGTTGTCCGCGGACAATATTCTGCCGTCCTGCAGGCCAAAGGCCGCAGATGTCTGAATGAATGTCATGTTTTCTTCACGGCAACCCGAGAAGGAGATAGCCCACCAGCGGCCGTGCCTTTGAAAGGACACAGGTTATGCGTCAACCGAATCGGTTGTTCTTGACTGGGGCGGAGAAGCTGCTAAATCTGAGGGTGCAAAGAACAGATTGGGCTCTCCGGGGGTGACCTTGGGGGGCTCATTCGTTTTCTGGCTGCGTCTCGTGCTCCTGTTTGTGTTTCTGCTCTCGCCTAGGTCAGTCGGCTTTTTGTGCCGATCGCCATTCTTGATAGAGGCGCAGCAACTCGCTTTCCGCGTTGTCGCGCATCCAATGTGTGAACTCTGCCGCGCCCGTCTTCGGCAACTTGACCGTCAAGGCGCGTGCCGTCTCGGAAATCTCGGCGACCATGGTGCCATCTTCCGACAAAACAGACATTGCCGGCGCGCGCGCTGGTCTGTCGCCAGCTGACGCGCGGATCGCCGCCGAGACCCTTTCGCTGATGCGGGCGAAGCGATCATCGGACGCCTGCGACGGATCGAGGGCGGCTGTCCGTACGATGCCTTCAAGATCCAGATCATGGGTCCTGACGATATCCGCCAGATCCTCCCACCGCCTGCGGCCGATGCCATGGGCAGGCCCGATCAGCTTGATGACCGGGGCAGGGATGCTGCGCGTGACCTTGTTCATGCGGGACAGCATGGGTTTGTCAATCGCAAGGGCATCGATGACAACGCCCTGGTCATAGCCGCCATCGGCTAGCTCGTTTGCAAAAAGGGCCTTCTCGATGAAGCTGGGATCCAGCCGCTGTGCATTCTCCTGGCCTTGGGCCAGCACCGCTTCTTCGTCCGACAGGGACCGCACCAGCGCCTTGGCCGTCAGTCCCAGCAGCCGAAGTGCCCGAAGGCGGCGGCGGCCATAGACGATCCGATAATGTCCCGGACGTTCCGGCAGGGGGCGGACCATGATCGGCACCTGCTGCCCGTGCAGTCGGATGCTTTCGGCCAGCTGTGCAACATCGGCATCCGAAAACGACAGGCGATCCTTCGGCCCGTCCTCGTCGATCATCTCGGGCGCGATGTCGCGCACCGCATTGCTCGACAGGTCCTTGAGGGTCGATTTCATGCCGCTCATGGCACCGGTATTCGGGAACCGGGGCTTAACCTCCGCTTCGACCTTGGCGGCGGGCTCAGATCCGGGCGGGGCAGGGGGCTGGAACAGGTTGCGACGGGCCATCAGGAAGTCTCCCTACCCCAGGCTTGCTGGATGGTGCGCTCGAACTCATCCGCAACGCCGTTGACGCTCTCCATGACGCGATCAAGCGTCTTCTTGATCACTTGCGACGGGTCTATCTCGTAGATCGTCTGCTGGGTCATGCCGGCATCCGAAATCGCGGTCGATTTGAGCATCGGCGTGTTCAGCACCTGATCCAGCAGGATCGAGCGCAGGAACCCCGTCATCTGGGACTGCGGCACGTCCGTCGGTTCGTAGCGGGCGATCAGGAATTTCAGGAATGCCCAGTCGATCGGCCCGGTCGCCTCTTCCAGCGTCCGTACAGTTTCTCCAGCCATTTCAAGGAATTGCGCCATGGACGCGACATCCAGCATGCTGGGGACAACCGTGATCAGAAGTCCGGTAGAGGCCAGAAGCGCGGTCATGGTCGTGAAGCCGAGCTGCGGCGGACAGTCGATGATGACGAGATCGTAGTTCGCCTCGACCTCGTCCAGCGCAATGGACAGCCGCTGTGTGAAGGGCGGATCGATCTTGTGCTGCAGCGCGTAGGCTGTCTCAGTCTCATACTCCGACAGCATCAGCCCTGCCGGGGCAAGATCGAGGTTGTGAAAGTAAGTCTTGCGCGCAACCTGGCTCAGGGGAAGCGGGTCTTCATAGCGCAAGGCGTCATAGATGGTCCCGTTTTCCGCGAACTCGATCTCTGGCCGGAAGCCGAACATCGTGGTCAGACTGGCCTGCGGGTCCATGTCGACGGCAAGGACGCGATAGCCGCGCAGGGCATAACGCTGCGCTAGGTGGATCGCAGTCGTGGTCTTGCTGGAGCCGCCCTTGAAGTTCACGATGGAAATGACCTGCAGCGCGTCACCCTCGCGGCGGCCGGGCAGGTAGGCCTCGCCGTTCCGGCCGGTGCGGGCCATCACCTCGCGGATCTGGCCTATCTCGACGGCAGAGTAGAGCCGACGACCACGCGAGTCGGTCTCGACATCGGGGAAGTCACCGTCCTGATGCCGGGTCCGCAGGTTGGACATGCTGATGCCGGTCAGCTCCGACACCTCAGCCGGGTGGAACTTGCGCAGAGTCTTCCTGCTTTCAGGCTGGAAGCTGTTCCGCATATGATTGTTCAGCGCCTCGGACAGGCGGGCGGCATTCGCCGCGATTGACGCTGCAATCGAGGCGGTGGCGGTTAGTTCACGGGTCGCGTTCATGCCGTTTGCTCGATCTCTTGATGGGCTTTCCGCCTCTCGTCGCAAAACAGCGGCACATGCGCCATCGTGCGACTACAGAACTCATGGCACGCAACTTACAGGCAGGCAATAATTTTTTCCCACGGCGGATTCGGTGGCTGGGCAGGGAGTTAATCCAATGTCTCAAATATCTTCGGCAAGCCATTGAAAATCATGGGGTTTGCAGGTTTCTCCTCGAACGTGAGCAAATGTGGTGTGCCCCCACCGGTCGGTCGCAATGGGTAGGCAGCAGTGCGCAGAGGCGAATCGAGTTCTACTGATGGCCGCGCGCGGTCGCAGAGCGGACCAGCTCCAGCGCAAGGCTCAGGGGCAGGGCGCGAAGGCCGTCCTGAATGGGGACGTCCCGCGATCCTGCATAGATCAGCATCCGGCGCGCCGCACCGATATCGTCTGCTGCCAGATGGAACCCGCGCGTTACCTTGGGCGCGGTGGTGCGCTTGACCTCGATGGCCCAGATCTCCCCGCCGGGCAGGCGCAGGACGAGGTCCAGCTCCGCGCCGGCCGAAGTCCGATAGAAGAAGGGCTCGGAGCCCGGCGGCGCTGCAGCGATCAGACTCTCGATGCAGAACCCCTCCCAGCTGCCGCCAACGACCGGATGGCCAAGCAGCCCCTCCAGGGAGCCTATGCCCAGCAGGGCATGCACAAGGCCGCTGTCCCGGACATAGACCTTGGGCGACTTCACCAGGCGTTTGCCCGCATTCTCGTGCCACGGCATCAAACGCCGGACCAGCATGAGATCGGCAAGGAGGTCGAGGTAACGGCCGACCGTCTGACCGGACACTCCCAGACCCTCGGCCAGTGCCGAGGCGTTCAGAAGCCCGCCCTGCGCATGGGCCAGCATCGTCCAGAAGCGGCGGAGCGTGGTTGCGGGAATGCGCGGGCCAAGCGCCGGAATGTCGCGCTCCAGATATGTGCGCAGGAAATCCGCACGCCACTCCAGGCTGGCCCGGTCACTGGGTGCCTGAAAGCTGTCGGGGAAGCCGCCCCGCAACCAAAGCTCGGTCAGCTGGTCGTTGCCGACCTCGCTGAGCTGCAGGGGCGGCATCTCGATATAGCGCACGCGGCCGGCCAGGGACTCTGCCGATTGCTGAAGCAGCACATTCGACGCAGACCCAAGGAGCAGGAACTGCCCGGTCCGAAAGCCCTTGCGCCGCCGCATATCGATCTGCCCGCGGAGGCTTCTGAACAGGCCCGGCATCTGCTGAACCTCATCGAGGATCACCAGCGTCCCGGCTTGCTCGTCCAGATAAAGATCGGGTTCGGCCAGGACCTGCCGGTCGGCCTCGCGCTCAAGGTCGAGGTAGACAGACGGCCGCTGCTTGGCGATTTCCAGCGCCAGCGTGGTTTTTCCGACCTGCCGGGGGCCGAGAAGCACGACGGCGGCCTGCTCGTCCAAGGCCGACATCACGAGTTGATCTATTTGTCGCTGATACATACCTTGCAATTACTCCATAACGCGGAAGATTTGCAAGGTTAATCAGCTCCGTCGAGATGGTGTGTCTGTGTCGACAGGGCTTGCCAGCGGGGCAGGGGACCCTATAGCCCCGCGGCCTTTGTCAGGTTGACGCGGAACCTGTCGCGGCGGCGCTGGTAGCGGCGGGTCATCTCGGCGCTGGCATGGCCGAGGTGTTTCTGCACATGGCGCTCCTCGACCTCGGCGCTGCTGGCGAGGCCGGCGCGCAGGGAGTGGCCGGAGTAGAGCCGCAGCCGCTCTGCCTCGGGCAGGTCGGGGCGCAGGCCGGCGGCGAGGACGCAGGACTTGATGAGGCGGGCGACGTGCTTGTCGCTGAGCCGGGCACCGGTGGACCGTTTGCCATCGCGGGAGACGGCGGTGAAGATCGGGCCGAAGTCGGTACGGGCGAAGTGCAGCCATTGCGTGAGGGCATGGACCGGGCAGGTCTGGTCGCTGGAACCGCGCGCCACCTCCACCTCGCGCCAACCGGTCTTGCCGCGCAGCGTGATCAGGGCGCCACCCTCCAGCACCTGCACCCAGCCGCCAGAATCCGGCGTGTCATCCTTGTCGTGATCGAGGGATACGATTTCCGAGCGGCGCAGCCCGCCGGCAAAGCCGATCAGCAGCATCGCGCGGTCGCGCAGCCCGCGCAGGTCATGGGGCAGGGAGGCGGTCATGGCGCGGATATCTTCGGGCAGGATCGCCTCCTTCTGCACCGGCGGGCGGGCATGCTTGCGGCGGATGCCGGCCAGTACGGCAGCGATATGCCGGTCCTGGCGGTCGAGCCGCAGCCCGCGCTGCGCATAGCCCCAGCCCAGGCCCGACAGCCGGCGTTCGATGGACGCCACGGAAAGGGGAGGGATCTTGCCCTGCGGCGCCGCCAGATCGGCGATGTAGAGGCCCACCAGCTGCGGCGAGGGCGGCAGCGGATCGGCGCCGCGCCGCCGGCACCAGCGCGCGAACTGCGCCCAGTCACCGGCATAGGCGCGCAGGGTGCTGTCCGAGGCGGCGTGGCGGGCATAGTCGCGGGCGGTGTCCACCAGCCGGTCCAGCGCGCCGGAGGAAGGGAGGGGGGAGGGGAGGGGGGGTGCGCCATCGGCCACCCCACCGCGCCCGTTTCCCTCGTGAGGGCCCAAGGGATCGGGCCCGTCTGTGGGCGTGTCTGTGGGCCCATCTGCGGGCCCATCTGCGGGCGTGTCGGGGAGCAATTTGCGGGGCATCCGGTCCATGCGCCGAGCCTATCACCCTTGTGTCCGATAATGCAAGATTATCAGACACTATAGCGTCCGGCAGGGCGCGGCGGTTATTGCGGTATCTACTGGCGTAAACCGCCGCCAGAGAATAGGCTCACGCATCATGAAACCGCCCGCCCTCGCACCTGCTGACCCAGTCACGATCCCCCGCCTTCCGGGCTGGATCACCGCTGGCCCTGCGCAAACCCTGGAAGACGTGGCTTTTTCCGCGGGCGCGGCCCTCGCCCATCTTGACCTGCTAAAACGCGCCGAACATCTGCCCGCGGCCCTGTGGCGCGACCGCTTGGCGCTAGCGGCGGCCGAGGCCTGCGCCGGATTTGCCGGGCGGCGCGAGACGATGGCGGCGTTGCGCGACGCCCTGCATCTGACCCGGCCCGGCGATCATCCCGGCCCGGGGGGCGAGATCGCGCTGCGCTGGTCGCGCGCGGCCGAGCGGCCGCTGTCAGCGGTCTCCCTCGGGCGGGCGTTGCCCGGCCTGGCGGCGGAGCGCATCGCGCTGTGCCTCGGCGCAGAGGGTGCGCCAGTCGCCCGGGCGGCGGCGGTGCTGGAGGCGCTGCTGACCGAGGCCCCGCGCGCCGAAACCGGGGCGCTAATTCTTGCCGATGCCGCGCTGGCGCGGGCCGCGGGGTGGGCGCATCTGCTGCCGCTGCTGGCTACGGGCCTCAAGCCGCGCGACCTGCGTCTGCGGGGCGGCGATCTGCACCTCGCCTGCCACCGGGCGCTGGTCACGGCGGCGCGCCCGGCGACGAACCTCGCCGCCGACCTGACCCGCCGCGCCGCGCGCCTGCGCGAGGTGGCGCCGAAGCTGCGGGCGCGCGGCGCCGATCAGGCAGTGACGCTGTTCCTGTCCCGCGATGCGCAGGCGCCGGCGGAACTGACCGCCTCAGGGCAGGGGTGCATGTCCGACCGCGCCGCACGGCGGCTCTGCGACCGGCTGGTGGCGCTTGGCGCCCTGCGCGAGTTGACCGGGCGGGACACGTTCCGCCTCTACGGGCTCTGACATGGCGAGGCGCCCGCATGCCGGCCTCGACCGCGAGCTGGAGGAGCTGCCGCCAGAGCTGCGCTGGCGCGAATGGCTGCGGCGGATCGAGGCGGTGCTGTTCGCCAGTGCCGCCCCGGTCGCGCGCGAGGATCTGGCCCGCGTGGTGGGGCAAGGCGCCTCGGTCGACCTGCTGGTCGAAGATCTGGCCGCCGGTCTGGCGGACCGCCCCTATGAGGTGGCGCGGATCGGCCCCGGCTGGCTGCTGCGCACCCGCCCGGCCTATGCCCCCGCGATCCTTGCGGCGGCGGAGGCTGGCGGGCAGGGGCTGGACCTCGGCGAATTCGACATCGCCGTCCTGGCCGCCATCGCCTTCCACCAGCCGATCACCCGCGACGGGCTGAAGGCGATCTTCGGCAAGGAGATCAGCCGCGACCTGATCGGCCGGCTGGTCGAGCAAGGCCTGATCGCAACCGGCCCCCGCGCCCCGCAACGCGGCGCGCCCTATACGTTCGTGACCACCGAACCGTTCCTTGTGGCCTTTGGGATGGAGAGCCTGCGTGACCTGCCCGATGCCGAGCAGCTGCAGGATGCGGGACTGGCGGAGAGATTGAAGAGGCGAATGGCGAGAAATGATGAGCATTAGCGTGCTACCTCACCCGGCGGCGAGAGCCTGTCCCGCTTTACGTCATTGCCTGTCCTGCAGGGCAGACGCCACGCCCTTGGCGACAGCGACATTAAGGCGGAAGAGGTGCCGGTGGACTCAGGCCCGACACCAAACTACTGATCCCACCACGCCCGACTTGGGTATGGACTCTGTTGTGGTTGCTTGCCCATCGGATCGGTGATCCCTGGAAATGCTTTCACATGCGACGCTGCGAACATCCAGAAGGTCGCACTGATCCGAAGGCATGGCGGCGCGCATCACCTTGGCGCCGCTGTCGTGCAACCCACGGAAAGTAGAGCGCTTGCTGCACCACCACGGCTGGCTTGCCGTCCTCTCAACCTCGGATCATTGGGCTAAGCCGTAGCCCGTCCGCTTGACCGGACGAGCAAGACCTCACTGTGCCGGAAGCGGGTAATCCGCAGCGTTCAGCACCCAACCGGCCTTTTGCGAGAAATCCATCCGCGGCGGACAGAAGATGTCCACTAGGTGATTGTCGCCCTCGCCGGTTGAACGGGTGGTGTGCACGACAGGCGGCGGGATCACCAGCGACGAGGGGGAGCCGACGCTGACCGCCTTGTCATCGCGCCAGTCGGCCATGTCCACCGTCCAGGGCCAGCGAAGATGATGCACGAAGCTGCCCCCCAGCGTCAGCGAGCATTGCTCGAAATCGTCATGATGGTGCGGTGACATCTTCGCGGTGTCGCGGGGGCCAATCTGCGGGGGAAAGACGTTCACCATGAAGGTCGTGCAGCGGAAGATGCGGCCAAAGCGGCCGGACTCGTTCGGAACATCCAGCGAATAATGGCGAATGCGCCACCCGTCCGCCGGCATGGGCCACGCCTCGAAGGGGGGAATATGGCTGCGGGGCGTGCCATAGGCCCGGGCGTTGGAGGCCAGCCCGGCCAGATCTTGAGAGACGGCGGTGAACAGCCGCGCCACGGCACCGCCCTCCGGCAGGGTCACGCGGCTGGTGCCCGGTGGCACGAAGGCGATCGTGTTTCCGGAAAGCTCGATCCGGTCATCGTCGGTCTCGATCACCGCACCTGCGCTGCCCAGCGGCAGATAGACCACATATTCGTCGGGCTGATCGTCCCGGGCCAGAACAGCTCCGGGCTCGGCTTCCGTATAGGCCAGAACGAAGTTGTTGCCGCGGTGGTACCAGCTTTTCCAGCCCTCGCCGCGCTGCTGAGGGTCGGTTTCGTAGAACAGCGCCAGTTGCTCTTCGGCGATCAGTCCGGGGGCAGGGGGTTTAGCGGCGGCAGCGAACAGCCCCGCGCGTGGGTCCTTGTCCTTGAACATCGAATGTCTCCTTGCTCTTGCGTTAGGTTTGGGGTGCGGTCATCAGCCGGACCGCGCCCTTCCTCAGAAGGGCTTGGTCCGAGCCGCAGACGAATACGGTCACCCCCCGGTTGCGCCAGGTGGCGATGTGGCTTTCATCCACGACGAACAGCCCCACCGCGACGCCGGCGCGGCGGCCGGCCGCGATCACCTGTTCGATGGCGGCGTCCAGCTCGGCCGAGGGCATGGCGACGTTCAGCGATTGCGACAGGTCCGCCGGGCCGACGAACAGCACGTCCACATCGGGATGGGCCGCGATCTCATCCAGCCGGTCCAGCGCGGCGATGTCCTCGATCTGCACCATCGTCACGCTGGTGGCGTCGCAATGGTCGCGGTAGTCGTCCATGCCCATCCCGCCATAGCGCCCGGCCCGGGGCGAGGGAGAAATGCCGCGCCCACCGTGGCTGAACTTGATAGCGGCGCACACCGCTTCGGTTCGATCCGCGCTTGCGACATGGGGCACCATCACCCCGGTCAGCCCAAGATCGAGGAGGGGCGCGATCCAGTCCACGCCGCTGCCCCATCGGCGCGCCAGAAGCGGCAGGCCGGTGGCATGTGCGGCAAGCGACAGCAGATCCATCGCGTCAAGCCCGATGGGCGCGTGTTCCTGATCGACCACGGCGAAATCAAGTCCCGCAAGACCGAGGATCTCGACCACCTGTACAGCCGGGGTCTTGACGAAGGTGCCAATCACCACCTCGCCCGCACGAATACGCGCGCGCAGCGCCGCCCGGTCCGTCATGCCTGAACCCCCACCAGATCGGCGCCGACGGTCGTGGTCATCTTGCGCACGTCCGCGTCGGTATAGCCAATCTCCAGCAGCATCGCGATGATGGTGCGCATACCTTCGACCGGGCTGGGGTTGTTCATCTGGCCAAGGTCGGTGCCGAAGAAGGTGTTGTCCACGCCGGCGGCATCGATCACCGCCTTCAGGTGATCGGTATCGAACATCTTGAAGGTGGATTCCACGAACATGCACACCGAATGTTCCATCTTCACGCCCATGCCGACCAACGCGGAGATGTCCTCGAACGAGCACTCGTTCACATAGGTCGGGTGGTTCAGGAACAGCCGCTTGACCCCGCGGGCCTTCGCTTCTTCGTAGAACGGGAACAGCTCGTCCACATGGTGATGCCCGCCCGACACGACGGCATCTGCCTCTGCGATAAGGTCAAGCACATGCTTCACCTCGTCGCGCACGGTGCCGTTGTCATCGGTCAACGCCAGCGGGATTGGGGCCACGGTCTTGGCCGAGTTCTTCGGGAACTGGAACCCGGGCTTGCTGGCCTCGTGGTCCATATGGTTGCGGGCGTGGGCCGTCGCCATCCAGACAACCTTGGCCCCTTGCTTGAGGGCGTAGTCCACGGCCGAGGGATTGAACCCGCCAAGCGGGTTGTTCAGCACGATAGACCCGATGGCCTGCGCGCGGAAACCCATGTTGTCGTTGATCAGCCGGGCGATCGGCATGGTCGGGTAGTAGTGATCCTTCAGCAGCACCGCACGCATCCCTTGCGCGTCGGCCTCGCGCAGCACGGCGATATGGTCCACCTTGCGCGGATGCAGCGACGGGCCGGAATGCACATGCAGGTCCACGGCGCCGTTCATCAGCGCGTCAATCCGTTGCGTTTCGATAGCCATTCAAGTTTCCTTCCCTAGTCAGTCCGCACGAGCAGCGCGGGGTATGAAATTGCGCCACACCTCATCGAGGTTCGGCATTTCCGTGAACTTGCGCCGTGCATCAGCGGCGCGGCCGACGAGGCCCGCCGCAGCGACGCCCTTGCTGGCGCAGTAGGTTTCGAGTTCGGAAATCGCCGCTGTGATGACGCCAAAGCCGCGCATCATCACAGCCGAGGACAGGCCGACGGCCGTCGCCCCTGCCAGCATCATCCGTGCGGCATCCTTCCCCGACGCCGCGCCATTGATCCCGATCAACGCCTGATCGGAACCAAGGCGGGCACGGGTTTCGGCAAGCCAGTGGCAGGTCAGCGGCAGGTTCCAGTAGCCGCCGATGCCGCAGCTTGTGTCCAAGACCGGCGAGAAGGTGTCGAGATCGGGCACCATGCCAAGCGCGCGCCCGGCGATCACGACGCTTTGCGCGCCCGCCGCCACTGCCGCCTGCGACAGGTCCGCCACCCGCTCGCTTTGCCCCGAGAGCTTCACCCAGACAGGGATCGACACGGCAGCGGTGATGGCGCCCACGATGGTCGCCACGCGGGCCGGGTCCAGCTCTGTGCTGACAGCGCCTTTGCTGGCCTGGCTGGCATAGGGCGTGCCGATATTGAACTCCAGCACCCGCAGCCCCGCAGCCTCGATGGCGCGGGCATTGGCAATCGCGGGTTCCAGTCCCGACAGAATCAGCGACGGTACCAGCAGGCAATCGGCGGCGCGCGCGGCACGGTCCATCCGCCGGGCCTGATCCAGCCACGCGTCAAAGGCCAAGGGGTGGAGGCCCGACCGTGTCAGCACCGTCGCCTCGCGCGGGGTCGCCTCGCCCCAGGGCAGGCGCGACCAGTCGGGGCCAAGCGCGGCATATTCCGCCTGTAACAACTGCTGGCGCGCAGCTTCGGATTCGTTGGTGGATTTCATCACCACCGCGCCGGCCCCGGCAGAGATGGCCGCCATCAGCCCCGCGTCCTCGATCAGATGCTCGCCCGAGGCTGCGATGACCGGGTTCTTCAGCTTCAGCCCGCCGACGCGGACGCTTAGATCCAGTGCCATCACCGCGCCCCCAGAAGTTCCGGCAGCGCCAGTGTGATCTGTGGGAAAAGCGTGATCAGCGCCAGCACCACAAGCGCAATTCCGATCATCGGCAAGGCCGCAATCGCAATCCGCTCCATCGGCCTGCCGGTAACCCCCGCGATCACGAACAGGCACAGCCCCACCGGCGGCGTGACAAAGCCCACAAGCACGTTGAACACGACCATCACGCCCAGATGCACCGGGTCGAGCCCCAGCATGCTGCCGATGGCCGTCAGCGCGGGGACCGTCAGGATCAGCACGCCGACGGTGTCGAGAAACATCCCCATGAACAGCAGGATGATGTTGACCATCAGCAAGATGACATACTTGTTGTCGGAAATGCCGGTCAGCAGCGCGACGGTCTTTTGCGGCAACTGCTCGATGGCGAAGATAAAGCCCGCGACGTTGGCGATGGCGATCAGCAGATAGACCGCCGAGGTGATCATCGCGGTCGACACGAAAGCCTGCTTCAGGAATCGCCAGCTCATCGCGCGATAGACGAAGGTCGCAACGAGAAGCGCGTAAAGTGCGGCCACCGATGCGGCCTCGGTCGCGGTGAAGATCCCGCCGCGAATGCCAACCACGATCAGCACCGGCAAGAACAGCACGGGAAGCGCGCGCAGCAAGCCCTGCCCCACTTCGGCCAGCGACTGCCGTTCAGTCGTGGGATAGCCCCTGCGATGGGCGACGAGTACCGCATAGACGGACAGCAAGACCGCCAGCAAAATGCCGGGTGCAAGCCCCGCGATCAGCAGCTGCGAAATAGAGGTGCCTGACAGCGCGCCATAGATGATCATCGCAATCGACGGAGGAACCAGCGGCGCCATCAACGACGACACCGCGATAAGGCCCGCCGAATAATCGACATCATAACCCTGGCGCTTCATGTCGGGCACCATCACGGTTCCGATGGCGGCGGCATCGGCGGCGGCGGAACCGCTGACGCCCCCGAACAGGAAGCAGCCCCAGATCGCCGTCAGTGAGAGGCCCCCGCGGAACCGCCCGACGATGGAATTGGCAAAGCCGATCAGTCGCCGTGTAAGGCCGCCCACATCCATGATGGCGCCCGCAAGCACGAACAGCGGAATCGCCAGCAAGACGAACATGTCCATGCCGGCCAGCATCCGCTGTGGCAGGACAAGCAGGAACTGGGTCTGGCCGGTGAACAGGAAGTAGGCCAGCGCGCTGACGCCAAGAACGAAGGCGACCGGCATCCCGATGACCAGAGTGAAGAGGAAGACAGAGCCAAGCCAGATCACAGCCGATCCCCCGCATCATGAACATCGCCCGGACGCTCGCGCCCAAAGCCGAACAGCTCGTTCAGCGCGACGTGAACCGCAAGAACCACCGCGCATGCCACAATCGACACATGTATCCACAACATCGAGATGCTAAGCGCCGTCGCCATCTGAAGCCGCGTGCCCCAGGACAGTTTGGCGCCGAACCAGATGATGAAGCCGAGGAAGACCAGCATCAGTAGCGCCGCGACCACGTCTGCCACCCGGCGAAGCCAGTCGGGCAGCGCCTCGACCACCAAGCGCATTCCCAGGAATTGGCCGCGGCTGAAGCTGACACCCGCCCCCAGAGCCACGATCCAAAGCATCACGTAGCGCATCAGCTCTTCTGACCAGTAAAGCGAGCTTTGCATAACGTAGCGAAAGAAAACTTGAAGAACGCCGACGACAAGAATCACTGCGATACCGGCGCAGCAGAAGGCTTCGACGGCGCCCGTATAGGCGCGCCATAATCTGGACATGGAAGACCTCATAAGCGGGGGTGGGCGGTGCCCTGCGGCACCGCCGGATCAGGCTTAGTTCGACACCGTGGTCAGGGATCTTGCCTTGGCGGCAAACGCCCCGATAAGCGGGTCCGACGCCTCGTATTGCGCGACAACCGGCTCGAAGGCGGCGGCCAGCGCGGCGCGGAAATCGTCGGATGGGGTGACGACCGGGATCTTCAGCTCCTCCAGATGCGCCAGCACCTTGGCGTCAAGATCCTGCACCGCCATCACCTGCGGCTCCACGATCTCTGCCCCGGCCTGACGCATGAACTCTTGCTGTTCGGGGGTCAGGCCGTCGAACCGGGCCTTGTTGACCAGCAGGAAGCTGGGCCAGAAGTAATGGCCGGTCAGGGTAACGCCCTTGCCGATCTCGAAGTACTTTTCGCTCTCGATCGAGGTCAGGTTGATCTCCACCGCGTCCAGCGTGCCGGTTTCCAGCGCCGAATACACCTCGCCATAGGCCATCGGCGTGGGGTTCACGCCCGTCGCCTTCCACGCGTCAAGGAACATCCGGTTCGGCGCCACACGGGTCTTGAGGCCCTTCATATCCTCCAGAGATTGCGCGGGCTCGTCCACGGTCATGAAGTGCCGCTGCCCGCCATCGGTCACCGCCAGCGCCACCATGTTATGCGCCGACAGGCTGTCCATGATCGCCCGCGCCTCATCCGACACGGCCAGCTTGGCAAAGCTTGCATAGTCCGGGATCAGGCCCGGAAGCTGGAAGGCATCCACCGCCGGCACCAGCGTGGAATAGGCCGAGGTCGAATTGACGGTCATGTCGATGGTGCCGAACTGCACCCCCTCGGCCAGCTCCTTCACGTCGCCAAGCTGGCGCGAGGGATAAATCTCAACCGTGATGTCGCCGTCCGAGATCCGCTCTACCGCGGCCTTGAAGCGGACGGCGGTGTCGTGGATCGGGTGCGCCTCGAACACGGGATGCCCAAGCCGCAGGGTGACAGGATCGGCCAGCGCAGTCGTGGCCGCGAGAAGCGATCCGCACATGACTGTGCCGATAGTGAAAATACGCATTGTTTCCTCCCTCACGTTCTCATATAAAGAACAGCGTTCTCAGTTTGCCTTGGAGCATGCCATGAGTCAACTAGGTTACGATGGCCACGGCCACAGGATCGAAGCAGGGGATACGGCAAACCTCGTTCGTGCGGCGGATACCAGTCTGCGGATCCTGCAATTGATTGCCTTCGCGGAAACGCCGCTTGGCGTGACCCAAATCGCAGGCGCTGTCGGCGTTGCAAAGGGCGCGGTGCACAAGCATCTGCGCACGCTGCTGGACCACGGCATGGTAGTCCAAGATGCGGCAACGTCGCTGTATCATCTGGGGCCGAAGGTCTGGTTGATGGGGAAGAACGCGCCGCAGGGGCAGGCGCTGTCAGAGATCGCCCTGCCGCTGATGCGGGACGTGCGGGACGAGCTTGGCCTGGGCGTGGTGCTTAGCGTACCGACGCCGAAATCTGCGTTCGTGCTGGCCACGCTCAGCAGCAATCAGGCGATAAACATCGGTGTCAAGCCGGGCAGCGAGTTGCGGCTGCATTCCTCGGCGCAGGGTAAGGTGCTGCTGGCTTTCGGCGGGCCAGAACTTCTGGAATGCGTCAAGGCCCCGCTGGCGAAGGTCACCCCCAAGACGCAGACCGATATTGCCACACTGCTTCAGGAGCTGGAGAAGATACGCCGCCAAGGCTATGCGACTGCACCCGAGGAGGCGTTGCTGGGGATCAACGCCTTGGCGGCGCCAATCCGCGACAGAGCTGGCAAGCTTGTCGGGGCGATAGGTCTGATCGGGTCAATCCAGCACCTCGACGCGGTACCTTCCCAACACCAGCTCGACCTTCTGTTCGACCTGACCGCTACGATCGGTAGACGGATTTAAGGTATCCGGCAGATCGGGTTTACGATGAATCGATCTGGCCCTGATGTCCAGATTTTGCAGATGTATTCATAGGGCGTGAGACCGTTCAGTGTATTGAGCCTGCGGGCAAAGTTGTGGGCCGCAAGGAAGTTGGCAAGATGCGTGCGCATCTGGCGGCCATGTTCGCGACCGTCGTCGACTTGGCGGACTCCCTTCTCGCTCAGCTTGGCGGCCCATGCGGCTTTGGCGCGGGCCGCGGGGTGGGCGCATCTGCTGCCGCTGATCACCACTCGCCTGAACGCGACCTGCGCGCCTGGGGCTCGAACCTGCAACTGGCCTGCTACTGGGCGCTGATAGCCACGGCGCGCCCGGCGCAAGCCTTGCCGACTTGACCCGCCGGGCGGCGCGGCTGCACTCGGTGGCGCTGAAACTGCGGGGGCGGGGCGCCGATTAGGCCGTGGCGCTGTTCCTGACCCGCGATGCGCTGGCGCCCGCGGAACTGACCGCGGTGCTGCCCGACCGAGCCGCGCGGCGGCTTTGCGACCGGCTGGTGGAGCTTGGCGCCCTGCTCGAACTGACTGGGCGGTACCGCTTTCACCTTTACGGGCTCTGAAGGTGGCGCGCGTAGGCGCCGGCTGGCCGATGCGGCCGGGCAGTCGCTGGACCTCGGGGAATTCGACTTGGCGGTGCTGGCGGCCATCGCATTCCACCAGCCGATCACCCGCGACAGGCTGTATCAAATCTTCGGCAGGGAGATCAGCTGCGACCTGATCGGGCGCCTGTCGGAACAGGAGCTGATCACCACCGGCCCCCGCGCCCCACAGCGCCGCTGCGCCAGCTTGGCGGGGCTCGCCGCAAGTATCCCGCCCGCAGGATCTGCTCCACGGGCCCATGCGGCGCGCCGTCTTGCGCGGCCCCCATGCTGACGGCGAGGTCGGCCCGGCCGGCAAAGATCGCGTCGAGCCCCTCGACCTCGACGATCTCCTCGATGGCCCCCAGGGCCTCGGCATCCTCGATGATGGAAAATGACGGCGCAGCGGACATCCTGCGCTGCGGTGTGCTGGTCCAGAGCTGCCGCGCCGAATTCGCCGGCCCGCGTCGTGGGCGAGAAGCCCCGCTACCCGGCATAGCGCGCCTGTGCCACCGCCTCGCGCGCCAAGGCCTCGGAACAGACATGTGGCACCAGAACCCCGTCCGCGCCGCTGTCGAGCACGCGCAGGATGTCGCCGGGCGCGCGGACGCGGACCAGCCCGCCCATCCCCCTGCGCGCGGCAGGCCAGCAGGACGGCGTCGGAGGTCTCGGGGTTCAGGGGTGCGTGTTCCTCGTCGATCACCGCGAAGGCAAAACCCAAGTGCCCAAGGATCTCTGCCGGCTGGGTGGAGGGGATCTTGAGGAAGGTGCCCAGCATCGGCTCCGCCCCCGCAGCCGCGCCCGAAACGGTCCTTGCGGCCGCCGTCAGAACGCGACCTTGTCCGCGCCCTTGGTCGCTAGCAGGGCGCGGGCCTCGTCGGGCGTCGCGATCTCGTGGCCACGAGCGCTTCGGATCATCCTCGGAAGAGGAGGTGCCGCCATGTCTGCCGTCTATCTGCGCAAGATCAATCCTACCAAAAACATGGCACGCTTCTACCATGTAGATCTGGCGCCGAACCTCTTCGGCGAGTTCGCAGTCCTGCGCAGCTGGGGGCGGATTGGCACGCAGGGGCGGACGATGATCGAAACCTGCGGATCCGTCGATGCAGCACGGCAGAGCGCGGGCCGCATCGTCCGGATCAAGTTGCGCCGGGGGTATGCGGCAATGTGAATCGGTGGGTCCCGCAGAATGCAGGCCAGTGTTCGCAGAGAAGCCGCATCTCATCGGGGCCACTTACCCAAGGCGGCCGAACCAGCGCCGCACCGCCCAGCTGACCGCCGCATGGAGGGCCAGCGCGATCACCGCCACCAGAGTGAGGGCGGCGAAGCATCAGGTCGATGCGCATCCGGCCGTTGGCATGGATCATCACCGCCCCCGCGCCCGGAACTGCAAAATCCCATTCCGTACGATCCCGCAGCCATGGCAACCGGATCTGGCCTGCCACAGGTCCTTCATCCAGGCGATCGGAGCCCAGTCATTCTCGTCTTCTGGCGCGAGTTGAGCAATCGCCCGGTCCGCCGAACTTGGATCGCGTCCAGCGGTTCGGGCGATTGCGGTGGTCAGGTCCAAGACAAACCGTTCTGGGGTTAGGTAGCCAAGCGCGGAATGCGGCCGCGCGATCCCTCGGTGACCCAGGCCGCCGTCACTCCGCTGGCATGGGCGAGATTGTGGAACAGGACCTAAAGGCTCTCCGCTGAGGGACCATACGACCGCCGCGCGCACCACGTGCCGGGGGTGAATTCGACGTTGTCATAGGAAAGCCGCACTCGCAGATGCGTGCTATCTTCGCGCGCACCTCGTCGAGGCTTCGCTGGCTATGTCGGGTCGTTGGGCGGGCTGGGACTGATGTTGGGCGTGGTAAGGCCGGGGTCGGCTAGGGCGCTCAGCACCTCATCGCAGCTGCGCACCCGCACCCGGCCTTGCCCCGCGCAAGGACAGTGTCGCGGACCTCCTCCTCTTGGGGCCGCAGCCGCCCTCTCGGCGCCTTCGGCTCGACGAACAGGATCCTGCCGTCGCACAGGACCACCAGCTCAAAGCCGGCATGGACAGCTTCACCAATGCCGCGGACCGGAATGTCACGCCGAACCGCCGAAAGAAGTTGACACGAAAGGAGCGGCGACCATTAGGTCTCTGGTATCTTTATGTTTTCTCACACCCGTCGCGCAGCAATGACGCTCAGAACAGCCACTCAGGGCTTTCCAGAGCGGGAATAGGATTTGTCGATGTCTTGTGAAGCCGGAAGCAAGTCACCCAAGGCCGTGACCACCGCGGTCTTGATCCTATTCCTCACATGCAGCGCTCCGCATCCCGGACGCGCGGCTGACGATCCGCCGCCGTCCAGCGCTTCGACCGTCGGGGCGACCGTTCTCAATCCGAAGACCGGCGAATCGACCACGGTCCAGGCGCTGATCCGCGATCCGGCCTCGACACCGACGCAAGGCAGTGTCGCCTTTGTCCAGACGGCGGACGGCTACACCTTTCTGGTCAAGACCGAGGGCGAGATCTTCTACAACGCGGATGTCCCGCCTGTCGCCTTCACCGTGGTGTCTGTCACCGACGGCGTGGCCAAGATCTCCGCTGGCGACAACTTGGCGGATGTCGCGGTTGGCATGACCAACGCCCAGTATGCCGAGCAGCTTGCCGGCGAAGATACCGAAACCCCGGACACGGTAACGCCGGTGATCGTGGGTCCTGATGGTGTGGTGCAGGTGGTCCACGGCGGAAACGGCAGCAACGGCCGCTCGGGCGCGCTGTTCGTGCCGCCGCGGTCGGGCGGCGATGGTGGTGCCGGGCCGGCACAGACCGGGACGCTCACGACCGACGTGAATGCAGCGTCACGCAGCGGCTGGGAAATCGGCAGCGTCGGCGGCAACGGCGGCAACGGCGGCAATTCCTACGCCAGTTTCTGGAACGGCAAAAACGGCGGCAACGGCGCAGCCGGGGGCGCCGTCACCGCGACGCAGGGCGCGACCAGCACGATCGTGACTCAGGGCGATTCCCATCACGGCATCATCGCCTACAGCCGCAGCGGCAAGGCCGGGAATGGCGGCAGCGGTTACGCGGCGCCGGGCGGCGGTGTCGGCGGCCGGGCGGCGGATGGCGGAAACGTCACCGTCAACCAATACGGCAAGATCGAAACCGCGGGCAATGACTCGCACGGCATCTTCGCGCTCAGCGTGGGCAACAACGGCGGCCAGGGCGGCTCGCAATGGGGTCTGGTCGGGGCATCCGGCGGCGGCGGCTATGGCGGCAGCGGCGGGACGGTCGAGGTCAACACCTTCTCAGGGGCGGGAATCCATACCAAGGGCAACTTCTCCCACGGCATTCTCGCGCAGTCCGTGGGTGGATCGGGCGGCTCTGCCGGGTTCAGTGGCAACCTGATCGTCTCGCTTGTGTCAAATGGGGACGGCGGCGGGAACGGCGGCGCGGTCAGCGTTTCCAATGGCGGCGCCATCCAGACGGATGGCCAGATGTCGCGCGGGATCATGGCGCAATCGGTGGGCGGCGGTGGCGGTGCCGGGGGCACGGCCGGCGGGTTGGTCTCGCTCGCGCTCGGCGGCGCGGGGTCCAACGGGGGATCGGGTTCGAGTGTCACCGTCGTGAACGCGGCGACAGGCTCCATCGCGACCAAGGGCGAGATGTCGGACGGGATCATGGCCCAGTCCATCGGCGGCTCCGGCGGCGCTGGCGCCAATGCCTATGGCCTCGTCGCGCTCGGCGGGAGCGGGTCCAAGGCAGGGTCCGGCGCCGCTGTGTCGGTGTCCAACTTCGGGCGGATCGAGACCGAAGGCGACCAGGCGCGCGGGATCATTGCGCAGTCCATCGGCGGTGGCGGCGGCGACGGCGGCAGCAGCGGCGGCATGGTCGCAGTTGGCGGCAGTGGCGACGGCGGCGGCGCGGGCGGCGCCGTGACCATCGTCAACGACGGTGTCATCCTGACCGAGGGCGATGAGGCCATGGGCATCCTTGCCCAGTCGATCGGCGGCGGCGGCGGCAATGGTGGTTCGGCCGGGTCCGTGGGCGCCTTTGCCAGCGTCGGCATCGGCGGCGCGGGCGGCGGCGGTGGCGCCGGCGGCGCGGTCAACGTGACGCTGTCCGATACAGAAGCCACCAACACCTCGCTGATCCGCACGCAGGGCGACCGGTCTACGGGCGTCTTTGCGCAGTCGGTCGGCGGCGGCGGCGGGAACGGCGGCGGCGCGGTGAGCGTCGGCGTCGGCGCGTTTGGCGCGGCTTCGGTGGCGATCGGTGGCTCGGCCGGCTCCGGCGGGGCGGGCGGCACGGTGACGCTGTCCGGTCAGGGCGATGCCCAGGTGCAGACCGCAGGCACGGACGCCACGGGCGTGATGCTGCAATCCGTGGGCGGAGGCGGGGGCAATGGCGGCTATGCCATCTCCGCCGCTGTTTCGGGCGGGCCGGTCTCGGGCAGCTTCTCGGTCGCGGTCGGCGGCTCGGGCGGATCGGGCGGCGCGGGCGGAACGGTCCTTGCCGGGTCGCTGAATGGAGCGGGTGCCTTGGTCTCTCCCGGCTTTTCGGGCAGCGTTCTGACGACGGGTGACCGTTCGGCTGGCATGATGTTCCAGTCGGTCGGCGGCGGCGGCGGCAACGGCGGGCTTGCCGTGGCGGCGGCTGGCGGCGGATCGCTGGCCTTCTCCGGG